>Ga0222661_1000126_pt1 | contig 38604 bp, 22 predicted proteins | sample AntAcemetagen551_FD_179851 | JGI IMG/M metagenome (GOLD analysis project Ga0222661, IMG submission 179851) | Saline water microbial communities from Ace Lake, Antarctica - #551 | ecosystem: Environmental > Aquatic > Non-marine Saline and Alkaline > Saline | place: Antarctica: Ace Lake...
AAATAGATGCTCGAGCTACTAAAAAGTCACCTTTTTTATCCATTTCGTATACTTTATCAGATTGCTCAAAGCCTTCTTCTGTACGTTTTAAAGCCATTAAATAAAGTGAGTACCAATGTCTTGCTTGCAAATTTTCTGGATTAATTTCTAAGGATTTTTTAAAGGCTTTTTCAGAAGCCTCCCAATTTGAATCCATAAAATATAGAATACCCGCCATTTCTTGAACTCTTGAATTTAAAGAGTCTAAAGTATATGCTTTCTGCATGGCTACTTTAGCTTCAGGAATGGTTTGCTCTCTTGACATAAAGCCAAAAGCGAACATAATTATATTGCTTTCGGCAACACTTACATAATCATTAATATTGGCTGAATCTTTTGATATTTGTTCTTTATGGAAATTGATACGGTCTATATAGCTATCTCTATACTTAGCGCCAAAAGATGCTAAAATAACCTTATCTAAAGCGTGTTCTTTTTTGGTTTGACAAGACAAAATAGTAAACACACATAAAATTGTAATTACACCATTTTTCATAATCTTATTTTAGTATTTCTTCCAGCTTTGTTCTATTTCTTCTAAAGTTTTTCCTTTAGTTTCTGGAATTATTTTATATGTAAAAATCAATAAAATGATTGCATTTCCCATAAATATCCAAAAGGTCATCATTTCACCCATTTCTAACAAAACCGGTGTGAATTGAGAAATTAAAACTACCCCAACCCAAAGTATCATAATGGCTAAAGACATAGCAATACCTCTTATTTTAGTTGGAAATATTTCTGAAATCAATACCCATGGAATTGGACCTAAAGACATAGCGAAACATCCAACAAATCCTAAAATTAAAATGAGTAAGTAAGGCCCGCTGGTTAAATCGAATTTATACAATAAACCTATTCCAAAAAGGCATAAAATCATTCCTGAAACGCCCCAAAGTAATAAAGTACGTCTTCCTAATATGTCAATATACTTTATAGCTATAAATGTAAAAAGTGTATTTACAACACCAATAATTACGGTTTGCATTAATGCAGAACTTACTCCAAATCCTGCTTTTTTAAGAATTTCTGGAGCATAATACATAATGGCATTAATACCTGTTATTTGAGAAAAAAGAGCTAAGAATACCCCAATAACCAACGCCATTCTTAATCCAGGTGCAAATAATTGTTTCAAAGTGCCTTTTTCTTGTCCTAAAGCTGCTTGAATTTCTTGATGAACTTCAATGGCTTTTTCTTCAGAATTCACGCGTTTTAAAATATCTAAAGCTTCATCATTTCTACCTTCTTTAGATAACCATCTTGGGCTTTCTGGAACAAAAAATAAAGCTATAAAAAATAGTAAAGCGGGTATAACTTCAGAGCCAACCATATAACGCCAACCTGTTTCAACATTCCAAGCTTCGGTACTAAATTGTGCAACTTTATAATTAAAGAAAAACACAATATTAATCCCCAATACAATCGCTAATTGATACAATGAAACCAGAGTGCCACGTTTGTTTGCTGGCGCAATTTCAGAAATATATAAAGGTGATAACATAGATGCTGCGCCAACGCCAACGCCACCAATGATACGTGCAACTACAAAGAATATATAACTGTCAGCAATTGCCGATCCAATAGCCGAAAGTGCAAAAAGAAGCGCGGTGATCAACATGGTTTTTTTACGACCAATTTTATCGGCAACATAACCAGCAACGGATACACCTAAAATACAACCGAAAATAGCGCTAGAAACTGCAAAACCTTTTTGGTTTACACCTAAACTAAATTTGGTTTCTAAAAAACCAATAGCACCAGATATTACTGCGGTATCATAACCAAATAATAGACCCCCTAAAGCTCCTATTAAGGTTATCATCATTAAATAGTTTACTTTTTTCATACCGTATTAATTAGGTTATTAACTAGAATTTAGTGTCACAGAAACTAGGTTTCACATTCGCTTGAATAACTTTAGCTCGTTGACCACCTTTATTAACTAAAGTATAATTATCTGTGGCTGATGGAATTACAAATGTCTCTCCATAATTAATAACCAGTTCCCTATCACCAGTAATTACACTTATTTTTGTTCCTTCAACTAAATTCAGAATATGGCATTGCCCGTTGGTTGATATTTCCATATTTGAATCAAATTCAAAACGATGTATTTCATAGAAGTGTTTTGGATGGGTACTGAGTTTAACTGTTTGCCAGTCATTTCCAGACTTTAAAATAGATTGATTCGAAATGTAATTTTCAATAACACTTGAACCTTGACAATCAAAATTTACATTTTCAATTCCCCTTTCTATATTTAACGGTCTTGGTTTTCCATCCATGTCTAGGCGCATCCAATCATACATTTTAAAAGTGTAAATATATGGAGTACTACTTATTTCAAGTACTAGATTGTTGATGCCCGAACAATGAATCGTGCCATTTGGAATAAGGAATAATTCGTGCTTTTTTGAACGATGGTTCTGTATATAATCTTCAACAATAATAGGGGTTCCGTTTTTGTCGCTTTCTATTAGTGCCCTATAAAACTCTTCCTTTTTAACATCTTCTTTAAATCCAAGATAAACTTCAGCGTTGGAGCCTGCATCAAAGATATAATATGTTTCATCTTGCGTAAATTTTTCTGAAAAATGCTCGCGAATAAACTCTGAACTAGGATGACATTGTAAGGAAAGTTTATCTCCATTAAATGTGTCTAAATAATTAAACCTAATAGGAAAGTCAGTCCCAAATGTATTAGCTGCATTACCTAAGATAGCTTTGTTATCATAGTACATTAAAAAATCAAAAGAAACTTCTAAACGGATACCGTTATCTGAAAACACCACACCATTCTCAGGAACTATTAATTCAAAAGACCATGCATAATTTAACACATTTTGTTCAAGCTTTCTAAAGTTTTTTTTCATCCAATCTCCTCCCCACACACCTGGAGAAAACCATGGTTTAGCTCTAAAAGCATTTTGAGAAAGTTCTAGAAGTCCTTTTTTAAAAGTTACTCCGTCAGCCCAAGAAATATTATCCAAAAATTGCCCATCAACGATATAATCTATATCATTAATAATATTTGCCTTGTGTTTGTTTAAAACTGGCCAATCTACAAAAAACATTCTTTTATATTGAGGTTTTGGAGACAAGGGAGTATCCATACCTAAATTAAGAACATTTCCTACGCGAGAACTGTGTTGGATTTGGTCCTTAGGGATATCCACATAAATTAATTTACCTTTCCATTGAGATAATGAAGATCCTGAACCATATAGTATATTTATAAAACCAGAAACTTGTTGAAATAAATCTAACTTTTCCAAATTATAAAAATCTTGAAGTAAGCCCTTAAATAATTTTCCAAAAAGAGGGTCATCTCCACCAAGATATGGTGAAACGATTTCATTAATTTCTTCTGGTGGTTTAAGGCTAGAAGACATAGAAAAAAAGATGTGACTTGCATTTATAGCATTCAACTCTTTACCAAGATTAGATATAAAATCTGTCCAATCCAATCCTTGATAACCGTCAATACGAATTGTTTTATATATAGAAATTTCTTGTGCCAATTCTTTATATCCTCTATTTATTTTTCCATGAGATATAGGGAAATCAGGAAAAATATCAAAGCCCTCCTGCTTATTTTGTTTGGAAAAAATGGGTAAAGCATTTTGAATAGTTTCTGAATTTTTTCGTGATTTCGTATTAATCAATAATTTCTGTACTGCTCCCAAAATTGCTGATTCTTCGGTATTATTAGCGATTAAAATATGAGGAATATTTTCTTTAAATTTATTAAGAAAAGTATCCTTAAATAATGGAAAACTTTTGGAAATATTGCCGCCTAAAATCAAATATTTAGTTTTAAAAGTTGCTGAAATAGGGCCTAAAAATTCACCTAAATTAGCTCCAAATTCCTGAAAAATATCTTTAACTTTTTCAGTTGTTAAAGTTTTTTCAGCTAGTAATTTTACATTTTGAATATCTTCATCAAAATACTCTTTAAAAGTATCTAAAAACCATTGTGTGCCAAACCAATCCTCGGCTCTTTTCATTTTATATGGTAAATTATATACATCTCCATTTGGTGGAATATTATTACCTTTTTCCAAAGTTTTTCCATTACTCATAAATCCAGAACCAATTCCTGTCCCTAATGTAATGGCTATTACATTTTCATTATTAATGGAGTTTATCCATGCTTCACCTAACAGAAAACAGCTAGCATCATTAGTAAAAACAATATCACTAGGACTTTTTATATTATCTTGAAGTTGTTCCCATAAATAGGTGCGGATATCAATCCCAAATAGACTTTCATACTTGTTGCAATTATAGATTTTACAAATGCCATGGTAATAATCGAACGGACCAGGTATAGAAATACCTAAACCAAATACTGGTTTTTGAAATTTACTGAGTAATTGATTAATGGCTGAAACTATCGTGTTAAGTATTGGAATTGCTAAATCTTTACTATTTATAGGGATTACCATTTTAGTGTTCGAAATAATCATTTTTGATTTAATATCTACTATAGCCATTGCTAAATGGCTCCCGCCAATATCCATCCCTAATGCGTATTGTTTATTCATGCTAATCTTTTAACTTTTGATTTTTATTTTATTTAAATCTCTAAATAACTAACCCATTGCACCTGCTTCCAAAGCTTATTGTCGCTTTTATTTTTTGTAGAATTTGGACGACTGTGGCCACTTTTTATGTATCTCGCTAACAGCTTAGCCAACTCCATAACCTTCTTAGGATTTGCACTTGCTATATTATTGCTTTCCTTAATGTCTTCATCTAAGTCATACAATTGTAAATTTTTCCAAATCCCTCCTTTTTCGCTTTCATTAAAAATTGGATACTCGCCTATAGGTTTAGTCCATTTTCCACCACTGCCAGAAGACATTATCAGTTTATAATTATCCTTTTGAATGGCAAGAACTCCAAGACTTGATTGCGTAACCAAGGCCGGACGATCACTTTTTTCAGAAATACCCATCAATGCAGGTAATACATTAAAACTATCTTCTGCAACAGAATCTGGAAGTGATATATTTAATAAAGAAGCAAAAGTATGAAGCATATCTGTATGTTGAAGTTGAGCAGTTGATGTGGTATTGGGTTTTATCTTTCCAATCCATTTAGCTATAAATGGAACTCGATGACCACCTTCGTAAGCATCTGCCTTAATGCCACGAAGACCACCGCTACCGTCATGACCATAGTTTTTAAACATACTTCCAATTTCACCTTGATAACCCTCTCCATCTTGAGTTGTAGACCCATTATCACTGGTAAAAATAACAAGAGTATTATCTGATATTTTCAAACTATCTAAAACCTGTAATATTTTACCAACACTATAATCCACCTCATTAACAAAATCACCATAAATACCTGCATTAGTCTTTCCTTTAAATTTTACACTTGGTGCTATTGGGGTATGTGGAGCAGTCATTGAAAAAAAGAGAAAAAAAGGTTTCTTAGATCTTTCTATTATATAAGATTTGGCTTTATCTGTAGTAATACCTAAAAGTTTCTCATACTCCCAATCCTTATCAGACGCTCCTGATAAGAAAGGGTAAGTGTCAAACCAATTATTAGGAATTTGAATAGTCATGTTGTTTTCAATAAATGCATGTGGTGGAAATCCAGGTACATCATCTCCAAAATAATAATCAAACCCTTTTTCTGTAGGGCCACCAGTTATAGGTTTGGTATAATCTACATTTTTACCTTGGTTTTTAATAGTTGCTGGATTACCATCAGTAGTGGGCCAATTCCAACCAAGATGCCATTTCCCTATACATGCAGTGTGGTATCCTTTTTTTTGTAACATCTGACCAATGGTAAAAGTTTCATTATCAAAGGTTGGCTTGTCCCAAACCCATGAAACTCCACTTTTATTTTTACCCCTCCATGGATATTTTCCCGTTAGAAAGCTGTAACGAGATGGTGTACATACTGCTGATGGCGCATGTGCATTATTAAATGAAATGCCTTCTTCTGCCAATTTATTAAGGTTTGGCGTTGGGATTTTAGATTCTAAATTGAATTTTTCGACATCTCCGTAGCCAAGGTCATCTGCAAGGATAAATACGATATTTGGTAATTGATTTTCTAAATCTAATTTAGTGTCCATGTTTATCTTTTTCCCACATCCTATAAAAAGGCACATGCTTAATAAAATCAAGAAGTATTGTAACTTTTGAATCATAATAAATAATTATTTATTATTAATGATTGGCATTCCCCAAATCACTTGAGCATCTAATGGCAAATACAAAGTCCTAGAAGATTGTGACAAATATCCCTCTCCCTTATAAAATTCCACTTTTGTTTTTCTTCCATCCGCTTGTTTAATAATAACATATTCTGCTTTTTTTGGTGGGACTATTTTTTTTGTATCAAATTCATTTTTAACAAAGGCTTTAATACTATCGCTATTTATTCCTGCCAAAATTAATCTGCTTTTAGAAGTAGAAACTTGAACCAATGATCTTGCATCTCCACTAACCAAAAATCCATTTTCTAAAAAAGAAGAGGTGGAGAAGTCTCCTTTTCCATTTCCTTTTAATAATAGGCCTTTAAAAGCATCATATTGCCCATTCCCAACCTCTGCATGATAGAAATTTCCTACTAATAAAATATCTAAGTTTCCATCCAAATTAAAATCTGAGATTGAAGTCCCCATTATAGGGGCTATCTGAGCTTCTTTGGGCAAAGGATACATTTTAAAAGTACCGCCGCCTTTATTTTCCAGATAAGCACTCTGAAGATAATTACATTTTAATTTTTGAGCATTCACAAAATATTCTTTTGGAATTATATCTTTTACCTGAGCATTTGCATAATCATTATAGAACTTAAACTGGCTTTTCACTATATTCATTTGTTGCGCAAGAAGATCTCTTGAAGCAAAAGGATAACTTCTTTTTATACCGTCTTGGTCTATAGAAAAAGATGTTAATATGGGGTCTAATTTTCCATCTTTATTGAAATCTCCAATAAAAAGTTCCATTGGATGTTTAGCGTCAACCTTGAAATATGAATTTTCACCTAGATTACCTACGATATAATCCACATCACCATCGTTATCGAAATCCCCGCCATTTATACTATTCCACCAACCATTTGAATTATCTAACATTACTTTTCTTGTGAATATTCCTCCTTCATTTATAAATATTGTTATTGGCATCCAATCACCTACAACTATAAGATCTAACCATCCATTGTTGTCAACATCTGTCCATAAGGAAGCAGTAATCATACCTAAATTTTCATTTCCAAATATATCTTTAGTAACATCAACAAGTTGTTTACCATTATTCTTTAATAAGTAGCTTTTTGGTGAAATACCATAATTATCAGGTAATACTCTGCCGCCAACAAACAAATCAATAAAGCCGTCTTTGTCATAATCCGCTGCAACAACTGTGCTACCACTAGTTTCCATTTCAGGAAGGGCATCATAATTAATTATGAATTCTCCTTTTCCATTATTGGTGTATAGTCTGTCTTGATACTTGTTTTTGTCATTTTTAAATTCATTACTTCCACTGACCACATAGAGATCTTCATCGCCATCCCCATCATAATCAAAAAACAAGGAACCAATATCTTCATAGGTAGAATCCATTTTCCATGTAGACTCTTTAAAAGACCCTTTGGGTGTTTGAATATATAATTGACCAGAAAAGTTATAAGAGCCCCCAATAAAAAAATCATCTAATCCATCTCCGTTTATATCGGAAACTGCAATTGACGGACCGTCGTTTGAAAATTTTCTAGGTAATAGTGGTTCTATTCGATATTCAGAAAAATCAAGTTCTTTATGAATACTTTGAATTAAATTCGTTTTTACAAAAAGTTTAGATTTTTGAGATAATTCTTTATTATTTGACTTTTTAGCATCTAAATAACAAAGATTTAGTCGTTTATCTAATTTTAGGTTTTTTAAGATTTGTCTATTTCCGTCTGGCCACAATATAATTAGACTATCTAAAGTCTTATTGGTGCCAAAACCAAAATTTATAATCGGTGCTATAGCAGATTGAAACCCGCGTGAAGTAAAGTTTTCAGCAAATTGCATTCCATTTTGGGAGTAAGTCCATATTTTGGCACCAATACCAAATGGATTTTTATTAGACCCTTTAAATTGTATATTCAAAAAATGCTGATTAGAACTATTTCCATGCCGAATTCTATTTTCAAAAATTGAAGCATTTTCATTAATATTGTTTGTAACAAGCTCTAGATCACCATCGTTGTCCAAATCAGCGTATAACGACCCGTTGGAAAATCCTTTAGATTTTGGCGCCCATTGGTCTGTGACATCTACAAAGGTTAAATCACCATTATTCTTATAAAGAAAATTCTGTGTAGGTACTTCTGGTAATTTTAAAACACTTTCTAAATACAAGCTATCAATTTGTTTTTCTGTTCTAAATATTGACTGCTGCCTTTTATAATTTATAAAGTCTAAGTTTGTCAAATCCTTTAAATACCCATTAGTTACATATAGGTCTTTTTTACCATCTAAATCATAATCTGCAAAAAGACCACTCCAACTCCAATCGGTTCTGCTAATTCCTGAAAATTGTCCAATCTCACTAAAATATGACATACTGTCTACAGAGCCCCGATTTAATTGCAAAGTATTTCGCGTATATTGTGGTTCATAACCCATATTTTTACTGAAATAAAAAAAATCATAGCTTGGTTTATTAAGCATGTTTTTTCTGTTTTTATTAGTAGACGGCATCATATCCATTACTAAAACATCTGTAAGACCATCGTTGTTTATATCAGCTAAATCGTTTCCCATACCGTTATGGCTCTGGTGATTTATGAATTCTGAAATACGATTCTTAAAAGTCCCATCTCCTTGATTTATGTATAGAATATCGTTAGACACAAAATCATTTGATACATAAACATCAGGAAATCCGTCCTGATTTATATCACTGATTCCAACGCCAAGTCCAAAGCCCTCAATAGAAATACCCGCTTTAGTTGAAACATCTAAAAAAGTGGGGGAGCCGTCCGCACCAATTCCTTCATTTCGGAAGAGTTTGTCTGTGTTATAGGATTCTCCATTTAAATTTTTACGCTTAGGTTGATTAAGAGACTCCATTTGGTGCATATGATTCAGTAGATACATGTCAAGATCACCATCAAGATCATAATCAAAAAAAGCCGCTTGAGTAGAATAGGATGTGTCATCCAAGCCGTATTTTGAAGATTCTTCCAAAAACGTTCCATTTTTTTGGTTGATGTACAACAAATTTTTTCTTTCTTCAGGGTTTGGTGAACCTGATTTACATACGTAAATATCTAGCCAGCCGTCCGCATTAATATCGACCATGGTTGTTCCTGTTGACCAACCTTTTGATAAAATTCCTGCATTTTTTGTTATTTTTTTAAAAATGAGATTACCTTGATTAAGATATAGCTCATTACTAACTTCATTACCAGTAAAAAATAGATCGATAAGACCGTCATTGTTAATATCCCCTGCAGCAACACCACCTCCATTAAAATAATATATATAGTTCAGTACATTCAAATTACCTTCCAAAAACAAGTTATTAGAAAAATCTATTCCCGTGACCCTGTCTGAAAGTTGAATAAAAAGTGAGTCCTGCCCCTCCCTTTTATCAGAGCAAGAAATACAGAAAGAAATAAAAAGAAATAAATAAAATTCTTTTCCGCTATAACACTTTGTCCACATTCAGAATTAATTTGTGATAAAACAGTTAACTACCTCCTACCCTGTTAATTATAATCAGATTAAAAATAACAGTTTAAAGGAAGATTGCTTAAATTTTTTTTTGAGAATTTATCCAAATGATTTATTGCTCCTTTCCCCAATTTAAATTCGGCTTTGGACCAAGTTCGATATTGAGTTGTCCCCCTTTTTGAAAATCCTTATGCAAAAACCAAAATGTGTTTAATGAGACATTATTCAATTGAACATTTTGAATATATATATTTTCAAAAGAGTTATTGACCGTTGTAATCTTAAATTCTTTGCCAGTATAATATTTATTGTTTAATGCAATCGTAATTTCATCGAAAATTGGACTTGTTAATTCATATCTAGGCTCAATTGAGTTTGTGCCTTTGAGGCTGAAAATACCTAAGGACATAAGCGCACTTACACCACCCATCTGTCCTTGATCCTCATCATGACCTCCATAGCCACTATCAACCGTAACTCCTCCATAAGCCTGTTGGTTAACCTTACGAACCCAATATTGAGATAGCCATGGTTTTCCAACATGATTGAATACATGTGCATTACTACATCCGGGTTGATTGGCATAGCTTACGTAGCCACTTCCATAACCAAAAACAAAATCTTCAGGTTCAGCTTGATCAAAAGCATAATTTAATTTGCTTGCAAGTATTTCGTTTCCACCCATCATTTTTGAAAGCTCGCTAATTCCGTGGGAAATAGACCAAGTGCCTTGCCATGCATTTGCTTCAATCCAGCCCGAATTGCTTAATGGATCTTCATGTGTCCACTGTCCTAAAGTATCTTTGGTAAAAATAAGATTTTGAGATGGATTAAATAAATTCTTCCACCCTTCTGATCTATTCAAAAAATATCTATAATCTTCCTGTTTCCCCATTTTACTAGCCATTTGAGCTAGTGACCAATCTTGAAAAGACCACTCAATGGTTTTCCCGGCATTATTTGGACACCATCCATTTTCTATATAAAATGAAAGCTCTTCTGGCGTATCGCCCATCATGCCCCCGGGCATGTGATTATGTTTCATAGCTTTAAATGCACGTTCGGGACTTGTCTTTTTCATCAAATCTTTCATATAAGTGCTAACTAGCATATTTGAAGCAGGACAGCCTGTCATTATATAAGAATAACCTCCTGCAATTCCACCTCTGGGAAGTAACCCTCCATTATCTGCATATTGAACCAACGAGGCAGAAAAATCATCTAAAATTTCTGGCCACGCCAGCCCCCACAGAATGTTAAGATTCCATTGGGTTAACCACAAAGCGTCAAAATTGTACATATTGAACACTGCTTTACCTGAAGTGTCTAATGGGAGTTTTCTAACTTTGAGTTTTGCTTTAGTAAAATTAGCGTATCGTTCGCCTTGAGTATAATCAGGGTAGTCTCCACTAACATCGTTTAAAATACGCCTACCTAACAATACATGCCATAAATCAGTATAGAATTTAACCTTTTGATTATATGTACCTCCTTTTACTTTAATTTTACCTAATTCTTTGTTCCAAATAGCTAGAGATTGCTTTTTATACTCTTCGAAATCCCAATGGGGCGCTTCTGAATTCATGTTATTTCTAGCATTTTCAATACTAGTATAAGAAATTGAAATTTTCATTTGTATTTCTTCTCCAGCTTCTACGTTATAATTAGCGGAAACTCCAGTAATTGGAGCATTCCAATAACTTTGGGTAATACTTGGAAATACGACGGAATCTCTTCTTGTCATTTCCGATGTACCTTTAAGTTCTGTAATATTTGTTAAAACTTCTTTTTCGTTCCAGCCGTCAAAGGTCTTAAAAGGCTTGTTAAATTGTACTGTAAAAAATATTTTTACGTTTTCTGGACCACCCCAAAAGCGACCCGAAGAATCAAATGAACCAGCAAACTCGGTATTGCTTATTTTTTTTACGTTCGCATTAATCATAGTAGAATTACCCAAGTAGCCCCCCAAATTTGTCAAAATGTTGGATTCTCCCTTTTCTGTAAATTTAAAGCGATAAATGTTTGTGCGAACGGTACTAGTATAATCAACCCAAAGATTGTGATCTTTCAAATAAAGTCTTTGATAACCTGGCATAGCTATCTCATCGTAATGGCTAAAACTAGATTTCCACCCTTCAGACCCTTTTGTTGGATCAATTTTCCCTGTTGTTGGCATAACTTGAAGGCCAGAAAGACTCCAACCGTGTATTTGCTCAAAACCTAGGATATCAGTAGAATTATAGTTGTACCCACCCCCATATTGATTTTTATTACGGGTAATAGGTGCAGCTGCTGTCATTCCCATTGGCCTAGCGACAGGCGTAAAGAAAAAATACCTCCCTTTGGCCGATTCTATGAAGGGATCCACCCATGAAAGTACATTATCATAAGCGCCACGAGCCGCAAAAACTTCTATTTCAGAAAGACCCATGCCCAATCCTTCACCATCGGTAACATCAAAACGAACCCATGTTACCTCCTTAGTTGGAAAGGATACCATTTTTGGAGACCCATCGTTGGAAATGGCGGACACATGAATTTTACTTCCATCACTAAAGACCAATGAGCCACTACCGATTTGGGTTAGGTAAGATGGTCGATCGAAAAGAATAATTTTATCGATTGACTGTACGGTAGCCCATTCTAGTTTGATCCAAGGAAGTTCGTAAAATCCCCACACTTTATAGTCGCCATTGCTCACCCATTCACCAATACCATCAATTCTAATGATTCCATCAACAATATTTGAAGCTGGTTTACCCGCAAGTTCAGATGATACACTTATTGAGGCTTCAGGTGCAATATTCTGTGAAATAAGTGCAATAGGATTGAAAAAAAACAATAAAAAAACTGTGACTAAATTAAAGTGTTTAAAAAAGTAAAACTTATTCATTTTTATGATTTTAAAAAATAACAAATTAGTACCCTGGATTCTGCTTTAATTTTTTATTAATTTCAAGCTCCCTTTGAGGAATTGGCAGAAGATTATTTCTTTCGGAAACCATTACATTTGGTTTGGCTGCGATCACTTTTTCTACTAATTTATTGTGTCTTACCAAATCAAACCAACGGTGTCCTTCCCAACAAAGCTCTAATCTTCTTTCCTCTAGAATAGCATCTTTAAATTTTTGATAATTCATAGGAGTTAAATTGGGTAATACCCCTTCTCTTTCAACTCCATCTGCAAATCTTGCCCTTTTCCTAACTTGGTTAATCGCATCTAACGAAATTGAAGTAGAACCAGCTTCAATCTCATTTAAAGCTTCAGCATACATTAACAATATATCTGCATAACGAATTAATTGAAGATCGTTTTCTGTACCATTGAGAAAAGGTTCTGCCTGACGATCCCAGTATTTAATTATTTGTGGCCCACCGAAATCGACTACTTCACCCTTAATTATATCTTTTGTCAGAAAGATTAATTCCTTTCTGCGATCCATATCTTCAAAGGCATTGTATAAACTTTGTGTGGGAGATTCCAAACCACCTCCATTAGGCCTGCCACCATAAACACCACCCGGAAGAGTTCTAAAAACTAAATGTCCACCTTCCCATAAGGTTGTAAACAGGTCGTTGCCTTGTAAAAAACTCATTGAAAAAAGAGCTTCTTTACCTACATTATTTGAAATTTTAAAAACTTGACTATAATCTTCCCAAAGTGCAAACTGCCCACTATTAATTACTTCCTCTAATTTAGTCTTTGATAAAGAATAATTAACACCTTGCTGCAAAGCTGCCTTGGCAATATATGCCTTTACTGACCAACTTGTGGGTCTTCCAAAATTTTCGCCAGACTGTTTAAGGGGTAAGCTGTTCTCTGCTATGGCCCAGTCAGAAAATATTTGAGTATAAACTTCTGTAATCGAAGACCTTTCTGGATATGAATTAGCTATAAATGTTTTAGTTGCATCCAAATGAATAGGAACACCTCCAAAAAAACGAACAAGTTCAAAATACAAAAGACCCCTTATAAAATAAGCCTCCCCCATAAGTGCTTCTTTGGTTTTCTCATTCATATTAATATTAGGTATATTAGCAATAGCAAGATTTGCTGCATTTATCCCTAAATATGCATTAGCCCAAATTTGGGAAATAATTGGATTTTGAGGTGTCTGTGCCAAAATAGCTAATTCGTCAAAGCCATTGCCTAAAAAATTCTCTACCCCTTCATCACTCATTAAAGCATTAGCTGTCCAGTAATTAGTATGATATAATCCTGTTGCATTGGGTGCGCCGTCAAAAGTAGCTCCCAAATGACCATAGATGCCGTTGATTGCCAATTTAGCATCTATTTCAGTCTTATAGAAAGTATCTTCAGTAAAGAAATTTTTTACTTCTTCCTCTAAAATGCTATCACAACTCATCAATAGCGGAAACAAGACAGCTATCAAAATTGTTTTATAATGTTGAAATATTTTCATGATTTAGCTATTTTTAATTAAAAGTTTATGTTTAGTCCAGTTAAAAATGTTTTGAAATTAGGGTAACCTCCAAAATCAGCCCCAGCACTCAGAGCACGATTTGGACCACCCCAACTTACCTCAGGATCTACTCCGCTATAATTTGTCATTGTAAAAAGGTTTCTCCCAGTTATATATATCCTTAATTTATTAATGCTCAAACTAGAAAGTAGATTAGTGGGAAGGGAATAACCAAGGGTTATAGATTTCAATCTCAAAAAAGATCCATCTTCTACATAATTAGATGCAAAAGGTGCATTACGTACCCCATTAGACGCACTTACATAAGTGTTACTAGGATTTTGAGGTGTCCAACGATTGGAAAAGGCTTCTAGTGAGACATTACTTTGACCATTAAAGTTTTCAAGATTTATACGTGTGAAATTAGCAATCTCATTTCCAGAAACACCATTTAAAAATATGTTTAAATCTAAATCTTTAAATTTAAAAGTATTGTTTAATCCAAAGGTCCATTCTGGAATTGGATTACCTATAAATGTTCGGTCGTTATCAGCATTAATAACTCCGTCTCCGTTAAGATCCATATATTTTCTTTCTCCCGGCTTAAAAGTATCTGTTACAAATTGTGGAGTATTTTCTGGAGTATCTGTTAATTGAATAATTCCATTAGATTTATAACCATAAAAAGCACCTATCTGTCCTCCTTCAACTAATAATTGCCAATTTTCAACACCATTGATGGATGCTCCAGTAGGAATATCTTCCAAACCTGCAAGGCTCAAAATTTTGTTTCGGTTATATCCACTAGTTAAGTTAATATCCCAATTAAATGTACCTTTTATTATATTAGAATTGATAGCAAGTTCTATCCCTTCATTTCTTACACTGCCAACATTAATTAAGGAGGAAACATAACCAGTATGGTAAGGAACGGAAAGTTCAAGTAATAAATCATCTGTATTCTTTCGATAAAAATCAGTAGTGATATTTAATCGGTCATTAAAAAATCCAAGATCAAGACCAATATTGTATTGTTCTGTTTGTTCCCATCTTAAGTTTGCATTTGCAGGTGTTTTCGGTAATTGTCCTACCACTTCTGTTCTATCAAAAACGTGGTAGGTAGACGAAAACCTGTCTTTTGAACGGTAATCTCCTATCTCCTGATTTCCTGTTATTCCAAATCCTAAACGAAGTTTAGTGTAAATATTTGAATCTTTCATAAATTCTTCCTCAGAAATATTCCAGGCAAAAGCAGCCGATGGAAAATATCCAAATTTTTGGCCTTCACCAAACCTAGATGAGCCATCGGCCCTATATGAAGCTGTAAAAATATATCGATTATCAAAAATATAATTTAGACGCCCAAAATAGGAATGTAAATAGCTATCGATAAAAGTAGAACCAACGCCGCGAGTAGTTGCCCCTTCAAAACTATTGGCTCTAAAATTTTCTGTTGGTAAGCCTTGGGCATTTGAAGAGACACCTTTGATTGAAAAGTCCTGCCAAGATATTCCTGCCAATACATTTAATTGATGCATGTCATTAAATATATTTGTATAATTAACTGTAGTTTCAGCCAATAAATTAGTCGAAATAACTTTGCCTTGGCTAACAAATGCATTATTTGAGTTTCCAAAATCAATCATTGCAGTCCTAAAAATAGACCCCTCATTTATTATTATATCTGCACCTAACAAAGTTTTAAAAGTGAAGTTTTTTGCGAAATTTAGCTTAAAAGCTAAATTCTCTAGTATTCTTGTAGATCTTGTTTCACTGTCATTTAACTTTATATAAGCTAATGGGCTTGTAAAATTTGGTATATACTCAGAATTATTACTCACGTCATTTAAGAAATTTCCATCATTTTGAACTATAAAATTTCCTTTTGTATAATTTCCTTCCGAATCAAATAAAGGTAATAAGGGACTCATACCGTAGGCCCCTGTAGTTGCACTACTTACGCCAAGACCACCAGGAGTGTCAGTCCTTGCTGTGTTAGAATCACTTCGATTTAAGCTAGTAGTATTTTCAATTGATAATTTTTCTGTTGCTTTTATATCCAAGTTTATCCGAAGATTGAAACGTTCAAAGTCAGAATCAATAATGATACCTTCTTGATTTAAATAAGACCCTGAAATGGCATAGCGTATATCATTATTTCCTCCTTTTATGGAGATGTCATGGCTTCTGGTAAGAGATTTTCTAAAAATTTCGTCTTGCCAATCTGTACCTTTACCAAAATCACTTGGATTACTGTAAAAACGTGGTTTACCAGACCCATTATTAACAGCCTCATTATAATAAAATGCAAATTGGCTTGCATCTAGTAGACTGAATTTTTTAGTTATTTCATTCACACCCATGTAAGTGTCGTAATTGATTTCTGTTTTACCACTAGTACCTCTTTTTGTTGTGATAATTATAACCCCATTAGCTCCCCTAGAGCCATAAATAGCTGTTGCAGATGCATCTTTCAAAACATCGATAGATTGAATATCGCTCGGACTAATCGTTGAAAGTGGATTCAGTGAGGGCCCCTCGGATATACCTGCTGAAATTATTCTGTTATCAACAGGGAAACCATCAATTACATACAATGGTTCGTTACTTGCATTGATTGAACTGCTTCCTCTAATTCTTACTGATGTTGCTGCGCCTGGCTGACCTGACGTTTGAGTTAATAAAAGACCAGAAACACGACCTTGTAAAAAATCGTCTGCAGTAGTTGCTCTAACTGACTGAAGATCCTCGGATTTAATAGATGAAATAGCTCCTGTTAGATCTTTCCTTTGTGAGCTTCCATATCCAACAACAACAACCTCATCTAGAAGGGCTGTATTTTCCTCTAAGGTTATGTTTATTACTCTCTGGTTTCCAATTAATATTTCTTGAGACTTATATCCTTGATATGCAAAAATCAGTACTTCATTTTCACTAGGTACTTGAAAAAAGTAATTTCCGTCAAAATCTGTTGTTGTTCCTATTACTTTACCTTTAATCAGAACGTTTGCTCCAGGTAAAGGCTTATTATCTGCTCCTGACTTTACTATGCCTGAAATAGTGATTTCTTGTCCATGGGAAATTAACATTCCAAAAGCGGCAATAAAAATCGTTAATCTTATGGTTATAATTTTCATTGTTTTTGTTTTTAGTTAAAATTTACAGCTAGGCGTTATTTGAAAATCTTCCAAAGTATCTCGATTCTTTACAATAATATCACCTACTTCGTTTCTGAAATTAAAACTCATAAAAGTAATATTAGCTCCCATAGGAAGATTAAAGAATTGTTTACCCCAGATAGATATTTCCCATATATTTGGACCAATATTATTAAGTATATTACTAGAATTAGCAACACATACATCTTTCTGTATACCGTCAGCGATAACAGTTCCGCAGATATATACTTTCTCAGCTCCTAATAAGTCTGTGGGGCCCTTATTTGCGTCAAATGTGATTTTAATAACATCATCTAATGTAAATTGTGATGGCTTAAAAGTTACTGGGAACGGAATTGGACCACATAAATCTGAAAGGGAATTTGTTCCCCCAGAGACTTCCATGCAATCGGTAAATTTGACATCTATATTTTTATCTGAAATACCCCATCCTGATGTAGCGACTATATATCCCAATTGTGTTTTAACATTCTCATTTCCAACAGTCATTTCCAAATGAATTTGTCCAGAAAAATTTACATTATTTGTTCCTTTAATTTTACCATCTGAAACGAAAGCTACCCACTTAACCCGTCCATAGTTTTTACCTATACCAACTAGATCCGTCATTTGTAAAGCCAAGGTTGCGTCTGGCGTCAAAGAAAATGTTCCACTACCATTATCCGATGTATATGTTGCTAAAGTATTAGTCTCTATTTCCCAATTTTCCGGAACCAATACTCCTAATATTACATTATATTCATTACTTTCAGAGGGCTTAACATCTACCTGTAAATTAATTTTTATTTTTTCACCTATAGTTGCATTAGATGGCTGGTCAATTTTGGAAATAGTAATACAAAATGTAAGAGTCAAAAATAAAAGAGGGAAAATTATAATTTTAAATACCCTCCCATTAAATTTATTAAATAAATTTTTCATAATAAATATGTTTACTTGATAAGTTTATATTGATATACCATATTACCACAGCCTAAAACTATTTCAAGATTTAGACTTTTTTCGCCAGAGGATAATATTGGTTTTAGAAGTTTAGCCGAACTACCATCAGAAAAAATAATTATTGTTGGATAAATTGGATCATCAAATGACCAAGAACCTTCGGATATTTTAGTTACAAAAGGTGATTTAGAAGCCAAACTAAAATTAGAAGGAGTTGTCCCGTTATAATCGAGATTAAGAGCAAAGGATTTAAAATCGAGTGAATTAGTAATATCAATTCCATTTTGGGTTACATTACTTATTTTCCAAATACCACTGATATCAGTCTTAAATTCAGTAAAGCCTTCCGGATTTAAACTAGGTTCATCGTCGCAGCCAATCAAACCTATAAATAACATAAAACACATTGTTGTAATGATTTTTTTCATCTGTAAATAATTTATTAGTTTATTGAAATATTTATATGTTTAGACATATGATTATATTTTTTTTATATAATAATTATCTTCTAAGTTCTACTGAATAAATAAAGTCTTCTGCTTTATAATAACCAACATTATATTCCAATGCAGACTGACCTCTGTCTAGAACTAGTCTTACTCTTTTAAGTATAGGACTCCCAATTGAAATATTCAGTTTACTCGCTCGTTTTTGATCTGCTAAAATTGAAGAAATCTCTTCTTTAGAAACTTCAGCATAATAGCCACATTTTTCTTCAATAATATCATAAAGAGGCCTAGAATAGTCATATTCATCTTTGAGAATTACTTTAGGATGAAAATATGACACAAAATAAACCTGAGGAGTATTATTATTGCCCCTAACCCTAGATAGCCTATACACTTCTGTACTTTCTTTAATACCCAACTTAAAACTAACGTCTTTATTTGACAATACCTTTCTAAGATCAAATTTATAGTTCACTAAGGCTCTTCCTTGTTCCAACATTTCTTTACTAAAACTCGACCAACTATCGAGTTTTGTAATGATTGTATGTTTATTGACTGTTGTTCCTACCCCTTTCTTCCTTATAATTAAATTTTTCTCAGCCAACCTATTACTAGCTTGACGAATAGTACTTCTTGATACTCCAAGATTTTTAGCTAGTTCAACCTCCCTGGGGAGCAATTTGCCATTAACATAGTCAGGCAACTTGATAATATTCATTAACAATTGCTCAACTTGTATATGAAGAGGAATAAAACTTTTATGGTCTACTTTTTCAAGTAATTCCTCAATTTCTATATGTTCATACATACTAACAAAATTAATTAATTATTGCACATATCCAAATATTTAAGTAATTTTTTAGTTTTATAATAATTATAGCTTTGTAAAAATATAAAGTCTAAAAATAATTTTACTTTTAATATACCGATTCTATCCGATTTGATAAGGTCTCAAAATCTACTATAGGTTGTTTTATTGGATTTATCCAAACACGACACAAAGGAGTATTATTTTTTGTAAAACCTGGAAGAGAAAAATTAGGGTCAGTACTGTATCTATAGTTATCCGTAGCTGTGTTTTTATATTCATAAAGAGGAGTGAGTGAAGTCGTGAATTTTCCCCACCATTTATCATCATCTTTTAAGACTCCGTCCCAAGTTCCCTTAAAATCTGTTTCGCCTTGTGACCAAGACCCTTTTAATATCCCTGCGGAAATTTTTGCTTCCATAAAATAAATATCTTTCATGTGAGTAAGGGTGAAAAAAAGATTTTCTTTATCAATACGTAATTCTGAAATCTTAAAATCATTTTTATCCGTTGATATCTTAATACTTTCATTTTCTAAATTAATATTCATTTCAAATGAATTATCAAATGCAGAAAACAAAATTTTAGTCTCCCAGATTCCTATGTATTTTTCAATTTCATTTGTCTTTTCAGGCATTGCATAGAAAAGTGGTTTTCCATCAGTCGGTTTATTGGTTAAACCTGTTCCTTTTATATTTGAATAAATTGGCAACATCCCATCTATTTTTCTATTTAGAGTCATAGCTAAAAATGGTATTTCTTTTATTTCTGATTGTATAAAAGATTTTGGTAAGGTCTCCTTTACATAATAACCACTATTTAATCTGTATATTGGAGAAGGTAAAAAAGTCTGTTCATCCTTAAGTGAAAGTTTATAAAATATTTGGTTGTAATCATAGTAGGGTACAATTTCTTCTTTACTAAAAAATTTTGTAAAAGTACCTTCAAAAAAAATATCAACACCACCGTTTTGATCAAAAAATGGATGCTGAGTAGGGTTGTATAAAAAACTTTGATGCTCCGCAACCTTTCGGGCGTATACCCAAGGCCCAACCGGTGTATCAGCCTCAGAATACCAAATATCAATTGCTCCACTGATCATAATCCATTTTTTACGAAATTCATTCCAAAATATTGAACCACGACCAACGTTAATACTTTTTCCAGTATTAATGTCTGTAGTATGAGTCCACCTTTCCGATTCTAATATCAGACCCGTTTCAACTAATTTTTGCTGTCTTTTTTCGTCTATAAAACCAGTATTTTTCTTCCATCCATAAATCAATTTTCCATAAGAATCTCTGTCTAATTGTAAATTTTTTAGGTCAAATACAGTCCCTTCTTTTAAACAACTAAATGATTCATATGATTCTGGCCTAATTAATGAATCAATTTGGGGTAATACCCTTTGAAAATCAAATTCCGATGTTAAGTATATGTAATCTTGGTTTTTTGATTTACCCATAAATGGATGCTCACATCTATGTCCAAAAGGCAGCCAATTATCTACCTGTTTTACAGACTCAAAAATTTTCTCTTCATCATTATATATAGCAACCCCCCGTTCATAATTTTGGAAAAAAGCATTTACATTAGCATATTTAGCAACTAATTGTTCTTGACCATTCTTACCTTTTATACTCACTAACCAATCAAACCAAACGTAACCTGGACTCTTCAAATTAATCATTGGTTTTGTTGTTCCCTTTTCGTCTAAAATATAGTTGTAGTTCATTCCAACTTTAGGATTAAGCCCTCCATCTTTTGGGTAAATAGTTGTAGCAGCAGATACAGAAAAATTTCCATGGTATTTTGGCGGTAAAAAACTATCACCCCATATCCAGAAAATCTTCCCTTTATATAGGGTTGCTAAATTAGAATCCTGTCCTAAAATTCCAGCATTAATTATGGGTTTTTTAATTGGTATGGGCTCACCAAGTAGTTTACTATCCTTGTAAATTCCAAGCCCAGTACTTCGATACAGTCTTTCCGCTACATTAGTTCGCTCCACTTTAATAATAGCACTATCTCCTGCTTTACACAGAAGTGATATTGCTCTGCGGCCATCTTTCCCCATGGGATAAGAGTACCCTTCTGCATTTATCTCGAAATAAACTATCTCGTTCATTAGCCCTGGTTCATTAAAGGCAATAAGCCCGTTGCTATCAGTATAATATTTTTGGCGGCTAAGAGGGATTAGACCAATCATAGGTACATTAAGACCAGTTTCGCTATCAACCACTCTAATTTTAAAATAATCAGTTTCAATAGTTTTCACCGTTTGACATGATAGAAGAAACAGAAAAAAAGATAGAATTTTTAATGAATTTAAACTTATTAAACTAGCTCTTGCTCTTATTAAAAAAAACAAAGAATAAAAAAAATTATACATAATAGTTTGTTTAAATATAAAACGAGTAAAAATACTGTTTCAATTATATTAATAAATATAAGTTAAAATGTTGGTATGTTTACACATATATGGAAATATTTCCCTGTATAACGTCAGCATAAAGTGAACCAAATGTAGCTGTTTCTTCAGCGAATTCTTCACAAACTGTTATGGAAATTAGCTTTTAAGATGCGTCTTATAATAATATGAAGGCGTATGATATTTCTTCTTCTTAAAGGCTCTGTAAAATATGTGATTAGATTTAAATCCTGATTTCTCTCCTAAGGCAGACATTAAATTAGCAACTAGAAAATCAGATTTCATTATTTCAATAGCGTATTCAATTCTGTACCCATTTACAAAATCATTAAAACTCAGTCCGGTGTTTTTTTTAATTAATGTCCTAATATCAATTTCACCCAGACCGCTTGTTAAAGTAACCCTTCTTTACTTAATTCACCATCAATATACATGTCTTGAATGCGGATTAATTTGTCCTTTTGTTTTGCTAGCTGCTCGTGGTGTTTAGGGCCCAACTCATTTTCTTTACCTACTTCTTTAAATCCCTCCTTAAAGAGTTCTAATAGCAAAGCATAGGAATTATCATTTAGAGAAATGGTTTTTAGGAAGCTACTAAAATAAGCATGGGTGTCTTCTACTTTAATTCTTGTGTTACAGGGACTACAGCAGTGGTAATAGGAGTAATAATTCTTTCTACTCCTAGAGGGACTAGCACTGAAAGTTTTATTACAGTTGGGACAGCTAATAAAACCTCTTAGCTCCATTTCCTGTATTTAATATCTCAAATGCATTAGTTTGAAATTTAAAATATCACTCCGAACTTATTGGGGGCTAAAGTAAGCAGCTATCAGACAGTTTAAAACGCATCTTCCAAAAGAATCTTTGTTTTATTCTCGAATGTGTCCGTCTCCGTATATATAATACTTATTGGTAACCAGCTCATTAAGACCTAAAGGACCTCTATGATGCAATTTGTCTGTACTAATGGCTAGCTCTGCACCTACACCCATCTGACCACCATCAGTAAATCGACTTGATGCGTTTTGATATACAGCTGCACAATCCACTTGTTCCATAAAAAGAGCTGCTATTTTATGCTTCGTTGTCATTATAGTAGCGGAGTGCCCGCCAGAATATTTATTTATTTTTTGAATGGCATCTTCTGTAGAAGCTACTGATCCAATACAACACTTCATCGCTAAAAACTCCTTTTCCCAAATCGAGTCTTCCGCTATAGGTTGTGCGTCTTTCAAGATTTTTTTAACATCAGAATCTACCAATATTGACACCTGATTAGTCTTCAAAATAGTATTCAAATCAGCTATTTTAGCATGGTAATCGGGAATTTTTGTGTTAATCAATATTTTATCTAGTGCATTACAGGCTGATATTTTACTTGTTTTTGCATCAAGAATAACGCTAATGCTGTCTGCCCAATTTGCATGCTCATCAACATATAAAAAATTATTGCCCCGACCGCTTATTAGCACCGCACATTTTGCGTGTTCTTTCACAAAAGATATCAATTTCTCTCCTCCTCTGGGAACAACTAAATCCAGTTGCTCGGTAGGTTCTTTAAGAAACTGCTGCGTTTCTTCGCGGTTCAAGGTTAACAGCTGGATATATTCCGTACTCAAGCCATTTTCTAGCAATGCACGATGCCAAAAATCAACAAGGATTTTATTGCTGTTTATGGCTTCTTTTCCTCCTTTAAGTAAAATTTTACTATTGGCTTTAAAAGCTAGTACTGCTGCTTCTACCGTCACATCTGGTCGAGACTCATAGATGATCATTATCGTTCCAAAAGGCGCTGTTTTGTTCACTACTTGCAAGCCATTTTCAAGCTTCTTATCGGTAATTATCCTGTTTACTGGATCATCTTGAGAACAGACCTGATTAATAGCCTGTATCATGCCATCAATCTTTTTATCATTTATAAGTAGACGATCGTACATCGCCTGATCATCTTTGTTGAATGCATCAAGATCTTTTTTATTTGCATCAAGTAATTGTATCCGATTTTCATCTAAGATACCTACCATAGATTTCAGTACATTATTTTTTATTTCTGTAGCTACTAATCTCATTTATAAACTATTTTATTTTAGAGACACTTTTGTCCCAACATTTTTCCCTTCTATAATATCAATAATCGTATTGTCTCTTTTCCCGTTGGCAATAAATGTAGGTATACTATGAGCCGCTGTCTCTTGGGCATACTTTAGTTTAGACCCCATACCGCCACGACCTTCTCCTTCTAGCTTTCCGCTATCTTTAATATACTTATCAAGATCTTCTAGCGGATCAACATTTTCAATAAGACTACTGCTATCTGCGTCTGGATGCCCCGTATACAATCCATCAATATCGGTAAGAATAATTAGCCTGTCTGCATTGATTAATTTTGCGATGAGACTAGCTAGTTCATCATTATCCGAAAACATAGACATCGTTAGAGATACGGCATCATCCTCATTTGCAATCGGAATTACCCCTTCGGCTAGTAATCCTTGAACGCAATTAATCATATTTTCACGATGTATGCCTGGACTAAAATCTCGTTTAGTAGGAAGCACTTGGGCACATTTCATCCCATAGTCTTGAAAAATATTATAATAAAGACTCATCATTCGAGGTTGCCCAATGGCAGAGTACACCTGTCTTTTCTGTGTTTTATCTTTTATGCTAGATTTTCCTAGAACCTCTTTTCCAGCAATCACAGATCCTGATGATACAAGTATTGTTATAATACCACGCTCATAAAGTTCTGCAATCTGTTTGACCAACCTTCTAAGCACTGGCCGTACTATTCTATTGTCTTTATTGGTCATGACATTCGTCCCAACCTTAATGACAATTATCTCATTGTACATATTAATTTTCTTTACCCAATTCAACAGCACGATTAAATGCCGCGAATGCGGCTTCCTTTATTAATTCATTTACGTTATTATCATCCATAGAATCTAGCGCTGCTTGTGTTGTTCCTCCTTTTGAGGCTACTTTCTTCATCCATGAATTGGGAGATAGATCGGACTGATTAAAAAGTTCTACAGCTCCCGTGAATGTTTGACTAACCAAAACTTTAGAATCATTCTTGGAAAATCCCATTTGCAAGGCAGCCTCCATCATACTCTGCATAAAGTAAAATACATATGCTGGTCCGCTACCAGAAATTCCGGTGGAAGCATCAATTAAACTTTCTTTACTAACCAGAATAGACTTTCCAGTAGTGTTCAACAGGCTTTCTACAGTCAACAACTCTATTCTCGATACTTCTGATGAAGCAACATATGATGTTAATCCAAGCCCAACTTTTGCTGGTAAATTTGGCATCGCACGTACTACTTTCTTCACACCAGAAAATTCCTTTATTGCGTCTAAGGTAACTCCCGCCATAATCGAAATTAGAATTTGATCAGGCGTAACCATAGAATGGATCTTTCTGAATAGGTCTTCTGCGTGATGTGGTTTAACTGCAACAAAAATAATATCTGCTTGTGGGATGCAATCTTCTAGGTTTTTATAGGCATCGAAGTAAGAAATCTGATGAAGCTCTTCTAATTTTTCATCAGATTTGTCTAACACCATGATGTTCTTTTTTCTGAGGAGTTTTGATTTAGACATTCCTTCGGCATAGGTAAGCCCCATATTGCCAGCTCCAATTACTAGTACTTTCATTAATATAGTATTAAGGTGAATTAATTATGTAAAAAATAGATTCTGTTTAAGATTCCTTTAGTGGTAAGTCACTTGCGTTACTACATCATTTCTAAGTTTTTGCCGTTCTTTTGATAGCAATGATTTTCATTGACTATTTTTTTTGTGGTGGTTAATACAATCTTTTCAGATGATGCTTTGTAACAAGTAGTAGCCAATAGTTGCAAAGCTTCTCTATTCTTGTAAGCAAGAAAACGTAACACGTTTCATTAAGTAACTATTTTTTGATCCTTATCCTTTATAAGGTGCCACTTAGTTCAGTTTATGCTTCCATGAGTGACAAAGGATCAATCAATCTGTCTTGCTGAATAGCTTTATTGATACGTATCTTAGAATTTTCATATTCCCATGAAATCGATAGTAACGAAATTGTAGCTTTATTTTTTTCCCAGACAAGCTCCCTTAAGCACAATTATATTTTAACAAAAATACAAAAAATAGTTCGTATAGAAACTATTAAGCTGTTTTAATGCAAAAGCAAAACCAGCAAACAGCTGATAATTAGCGTTCTATAGAAAAGTATTATATATGAGATGTGAACGTTTTCTAGGTGATATGACATTTAGTTGCTATAAGCATTTTTTGGTAAGGTTCTAAATAGTTGTCTTTTTCAGAACACGCTTAACTAATTAGTTACTATATTAGTGAAATCAACTGATTTATAGCTAATTATGAAAAAAATTATTCGAAATTGTATGGTTGTTCTGGGTGCCGTACTGTCCTTGACAGGTTGCACTACCAAATCTCAGATGATCACCATTACCTATGATGAGGCCCTCGGTACTGAAGGTTTTGACGGGAGATTATTGGTCTTGATTGGGACCGATTTTGAAAAAGAACCCCGTTTTCAAATCAACGACTCTGATCAAACCGGAATAGTCTTTGGGGTTGATATAGATGGCTGGATGCCCGGTGAGACCATCTCAATTGATCCGTCTACATTTGCCTATCCTGTGGGTAGTGTTGCGGATATTCCTGAAGGCGAATACAGCGTTCAAGCTCTACTCCACAAATACGAGACCTTTAATTTGTCAACTGGGCATAAGGTTAAACTACCGATGGATCAAGGTGAGGGCCAGCATTGGAACATCAGCCCTCAGAATATCTACAGTGTTCCAGTTCAACTGACTTTGGGTAAAGGCACCCCCGCTGTTGCCCTGAAAATAACCGAGGAGATTCCGTCCATTGAGCCCGTTTCGGATTCAGAATACATCAAGCACATCAAAATTCAGAGCGAGTCACTCACTGAGTTTTGGGGGAGGCCGATGCATTTGCAGGCCAATGTGATAGTACCCCACGGATTTGACCCCAACAGTTCAACTCAGTATCCACTGATGATTTTTCACGGCCATTTTCCGGATACTTTTGGCGGGTTTCGTACCAAACCTCCGACCGCAGATGCTAACGATGGGGTGTTCAACAGTCGATTTGGAATTACGGGCTACGAATACATTCAGCAGAAAGAGGCTTATGACCTATACCAGCAGTGGACCTCTGATGATTTTCCGCGCTTTATTGCTATTGAAATCCAACATCAGAATCCCTATTATGACGATTCTTATGCGGTGAATTCAGCCAATTTAGGCCCATATGGTGATGCTATCACCTACGAACTCATTCCGCATATTGAGAAATTATATAACGGAGTTGGTGAAGGATGGGGCCGTTTTGTTTACGGCGGATCAACCGGTGGCTGGGAAGCCTTAGCGGTGCAAGTCTTTTACCCCACCGAATATAATGGTGCCTTTGCGGCATGTCCCGACCCCATCGATTTTAGAGCCTACACAGCAGTTAACCTCTATGAAGATGAGAACGCCTACTATACCGATGGCTCATTTAGAAAGACCCTTAGGCCTGGTATGCGCGATGGTAAGGGTATGCTTAAATCTAGCCTTCGCGACATGAATTACCGTGAGCTGGCGCTGGCTTCCAACGGACGCTCTGGCGATCAATGGGACATTTGGCAGGCAGTATATTCTCCGGCCGGCGAAAATGGATACCCCAAACCCATATGGGATAAACTTTCAGGAGATATTGATCGCGAGGTGGCCAACTACTGGAAAGAAAACTACGATTTGCGTTATATCATGGAGCGCGATTGGGAGAGTCTTGGCCCCAATTTACAAGGAAAGATATTCTTGTATTGCGGAGACATGGACAATTACTATCTGAATAATGCCGTGAAACTGACCGAAGATTTTCTTGAAAGTACCACAAGCCCCTACTACAAAGGGGAGGTTGATTACGGAGACGGAGCCGAACATTGCTGGAATGGGGATCAAGAAAATCCAAACTATATATCTCGATTGCGTTACAACACCATGTATCTACCAATGATTAAAGAGCGACTTAAGCAAACTGCTCCTGTCAATAACCATTTAAAAAATTGGAATCTGAATTAATGATGAACAGAACACTTCTTTTAGCGGTATTAGCCTACATATGTCTTGGTTCAGTTGCCGCCCAACAAAATGATCAACAAGCTACTGAGAATGCATTTAAAAGCGCTATTGATACCTTACGATTTAAAATACATTTACAACGTCTAACTGAACGCCCGCATGTGGCCGGAAGCGCCACCAATGAGGCAGTACAGCGCTATATGTCGACTGTCATGAATGAGGCCGGATTCGATGTTAAGGCTTATCCCTACGATGTTTATTTACCAGCTACACCAGGAGAGTCGCATGTTGAGATTGTCACCCCTCAAAGACATATCTTGACCCAACAAGAAGATGTGCTCAAAGAAGATCCGTTTTCTTCAGACTCGCTTTTATGGAAGGGGTGGAACTCCTTTTCAGGTAGTGGTGATGTAACCGCCGAGGTGGTTTATGTGAATTACGGTACGCGTGAAGATTTTCAAGAGCTCAAAACCCTTGGGGTTTCAGTTGAAGGTAAGATTGTCCTAGCCCGCTATGGAGGAAACTTCAGAGGGTATAAGGCCAAATTTGCCGAGGCTAATAGTGCTGCTGGTTTATTGATCTATTCAGACCCTAAAGACAATGGATACGCGCGCGGGCTGACATACCCAGAAGGCCCCTATTTTAATGCCTCTACAATTCAAAGAGGCTCGTTACTCACTGTCGATTTCACGGGTGACCCGCTCACACCTTATGAACCAGCACTACCGCTTGACGGAAAGAAAAAAGTAAAGCGCCTTGATCCGACCAAGGTGGGCCTGCACACCATTCCGGTATTGCCAATCGCCTATGGTGAGGCCCAAAAGATTATGCAACAGATGAAAGGAGCGCCTGTTCCTTTAGCCTGGCAAGGAGGACTGCCGTTTACATATCGCCTTCAGGGTGGGCCACATTTAAAGGTTCGTGTTAAGGTTGATCAACCCATTAATTATACCCGCATAGCTAATATTGTGGGTACACTGAAGGGATCAGAATTTCCAGACGAGTGGATCATCTTAGGTTGTCATTTTGATGCCTGGGGGTTTGGCGCCACAGACCCAAACAGCGGAACTGCCATGTTGTTGAGCCTTAGTGAGAGTCTCGGTAGATTGGCTGAAAGCGGATACCGTCCAAAGCGTTCGATCATGATTGCTCATTGGGATGCCGAAGAGCACGGAGTGATTGGTTCTAGCGAGTGGGTTGAGCAAATGAGTGAAGAACTTGGAGCTAAGGCCGTTGCCTATATGAACTTTGATGGAGGTGTTTCGGGTAAGAATTTTGGAGCATCGGCTTCACCCACCTTAAAACGGCTTATTACTGAGGCTTCAAAAGCAGTTGATTATCCATATACTGATCAAACGCTCTACGATTTTTGGAAGAAACCCGGGGCCTTAGAACCCAGTATCGGTAACCTTGGGGGAGGATCAGATCACATTGCCTTTTACATGCATGTAGGCGTTCCTTCTTTAAGTGGGGGAGCCGGGGGGCCCACTCCATACCATTCGAATTACGATAGTTTTCACTACTATTCCACTTTTGTAGATCCCGAGTTTAAGATGGGCCCAACCATAGAGCATCTTGCTGGCCTCATGGCTTTGCGCCTTTCAAATACAGCAATTGTCGACTACGATGTTGCCCGCTATGCAACCGATTTAAAAATGCATTTTTCGACTGCAGAAATTAAAGTGAAGGCCTTCGATGTTGATTTCGATGGTTTTACTGCCTCTCATCAGGCATTATTAAGTCTTGAAAAAGTTGCAGAAGAATTAGCGTTATCTCTCAACCAAGTAGATGCCTCTGATTTATCCTCTAAAGGCCTCAAAGCAGTTAACACTCAACTCATAGCACTAGAGAAAAGCTTTATCGAAGATAGGGGCATGGATTACGGTGCTTGGTACCGTTCGCTCTACGCCTCAACCGATCCATTCAGCGGATATGCCTCTTGGATGCTTCCGGGTATTGAGTACGAAGTGGCCTTAAAGCGCAGTAAAAATTTAGCAGCATGGGATGTGCGTTATGCCGCAGCTATTGAGCGGCTTACCTCTAAAATGACTGAGTTAAAAACTTACCTAGACGGCCTGTAGCCAACTATAACTATTGAATCGCACCTGAGCCTTTCACGAATTTTCCAAGGTAGGCTCCGGTATACTCACCGTCCTTTAAGACTTGTGTGCCGTTAGCTATAAAAAAAATGGATTAACTTTAAGGACAAACTGATTTTAAAACTGCTGCGGAGTTGAGCAAGTTTACGGAATAAAAAACCGACTAACGAAAAATCGGAATCGGACTCTAAAATTTGCTAATGCTTATCTTCAATGGAAACTTTAATAAGTTTATCTATGAATTTGACTCAAGTACCTAACCTTATATAAGCATGTTATGGTGCATTAAAAAAACTCTTTTCTAAAGAACATGGATTTAAAAAAAAAAATTATTGTTATTGGCGGAGGATTTGCTGGATTAGAGTTGATAAAACGCCTAGGAAATTCAAAAAAACACGATATTGTTTTAGTGGACAGTAATAATTATAATTTTTTCCCACCTTTAATATATCAAGTTTCTAGCGGTTTTATGGAGCCTTCAGCAATTAGTTATCCTTTTCGTAAAATTCTCCGTAATTTAAAAAATGTACGTTTTAGACTTGGTTCACTTGAACAATTAGTTCCTGATGAGAATAAAATAATTTTAAATAATGGCGTGTTAAAATATGACATTTTAATTATGGCAACAGGTACAGAAACAAATTACTTTGGCAATAAAAATATCGAAGAAAAATGTTTGCCAATGAAAACAATAAGTGATGCATTATCATTGCGAAATACCATTTTAACACGATTAGACTTAGCTACAAGAATTGAGAACTCAGAAGAAAGAAAAAAATATCTAACTTTCGTTATTGCAGGTGCAGGCCCTACAGGTGTTGAGCTTTCTGGAATTCTAGCAGAAATGAGTACATCAGTAATAATAAAAGATTATCCAGAATTAAAAGAAAAAGACATAGGGAAAATTTATTTAATCGATGGTCAAAAATCTGTGTTGTCATCAATGTCTCTTAATGCCCAGAAATATGCTTCTAAAAAGTTATCTAAATATGGTGTTAATCTTGTAATGGACACTTTTGTTGAAGACTTTGATGGTGAGACCGTCCAATTATCCAACGGAAATAAAATTAATTCAAAAAATCTAATTTGGGCTGCTGGTGTTCTTGCCAAAGTATTTAAAGGTTTCCCAAAAAATAGTTTTGGAAATAATAAAAGATTAAAAACAAATCAATTTAATCAGGTTCATTTGTTTGAGAATATTTATGCTTTGGGAGATTGTGCTATAATGGATGGTGATAAAAATTATCCTAATGGTCACCCACAGCTAGCTCAACCTGCAATACAACAAGCAAAAAACTTGGCTGATAATTTATTAAAAAGTCAAGAAGAATGGAAACCTTTTGTATATAAAGACAAAGGTTCTTTAGCTATTATTGGAAGAAATAAAGCTGTATTAGATTTTCCAAAGCAAAAATATTCTATGAGCGGATTTATTGCTTGGTTAATCTGGATTTTCGTTCATATAATGGGACTTGTCAATTTTAAAAATAAAATAAGGACTTTATATAATTGGATAGGATATTATATTTACAAAGACCAATCTTTTAGAATGATTATAAAACCTAATAACCAAAGAAAACAATTGAACGGAGAAAATACGCACCACAAAAAAGTATGAAAATTAAAGCCACCCTGCGTGATGGCTTCGCTGCTTATACTAACCGTCAGACTGCACAACAACCTATACTTTCTTAATAACTTTGTTGATTTCCTTTAAAACGGCCAATACCATAACCTATTGATATTGATTATCTTAAGGGTATGGATTTTATAATAGGTTTTAACAGAGATCAACTGATAATGATGGGTTTTGAATCATGTCTCGGTATCGATTCATGGGCAAGGAAAATAGCCTACTTCAGAAAGGAAAACACCAAGGTCTTCAAAATGGCCTTTAGACATTTCGTGAGACTGCTAAAGGACTGGGACCTTATAGAGGGGGAGACCATCGCCATAGACTCCTTCAAGATAAGGGCGCAGAACGCCCTGAAGAATAACTTCAACCAGAAAAAAATCGACCGCCATATCGATTACATAGACAACAAGATCCTAGAATACCAGAGCCAGCCCGATACCGGGGACACGGATCTAGACATCCAAGGGATACAGAACAAAATAGTATGCCAAAAGACCAAAAAGGAAAAATACCGCAACATAATCAATGTGGGCTATAACGTGCAGGCAGGGTGTGATGCAAAACACAAACTCTTCGTCAACAACGACACGGGCACTGTAAACGATACCCACGCACTCTCGCCCATGGCACTCGACGCAAAGCAACTTTTGGGCGTGGAAAGCATGAGGACACTTACCGATAAAGGGTACACCACGGCCAAACATCTGGAGATATGCACCAAGAACGGCATAACGCCATACTCATCCCCCAAAGTGCATTCTTCCCAACGCAACGGGCTCTATCCCATGTTCGATTTCAAGTACGACAGAACAAAGGACACCTATACCTGTCCCGACGGACAAATATTGGCGACCAATAGAACCGTTTACGATAAGGCGGGCCAAAAGGTCAAGCATTACAAGAACCGACAGGCCTGCAAGGTCTGTCTTGTAAGACATCTATTTACCGTAAGACCTATAGTGCCGTAAATAAAAACGGATGCTTCATAGAGCGCTCTATTTATCAGGAGGCATTGGAGGAAAATCAAAAAAGAGTGGAGGAAAACCCGGGATACTATAGGCTCAGGCAACAGATCACGGAACATCAGCTCGGGACCCTGAAAAGACAATGGGGCTTTACCTATACGCTAATAAGGTTTTAGGCCCACATATGGACCCTGAAGTGCTAAAAGAAATAAAACACCAACCTTAATGCTTGGAGCTAAATATGATACGATGGATCCAAAATATATGGAGTAGATGGCTACAGAGGTACAAAACGGTAGAAGCGTAACTACGAACGGAAGCCATTGTTCCCAATTTGACGATCCAGAAACCTACTTTACTGGATTGATAAAATTCATTGAAGATGTAAACTCTGGAGAATTTAAATAAACGATACACAACAATGTTGAAGACTTACATAAATCTTTGCTTGCCAACAAAACAGAAATTCATCCAAACGGGGGGTTGAAGACCCTACCTTGTGGACAAATGAATTTGTATTGCTTAACCCTGACACTAATTTACTGACTTTTGGACAAAAACCATGCAATGCTGCCAAGGAAGATTATCGATATTTCCTTTAAGTTTAAAACCCGCGGCTTCCATTTCTTTCACAGCTTGTTTTTCAGTCATTTTGTGTATTTTTTTGATAGGAACTTTTGAGTCTTCACCTCTATATTCGATTAAGAATAACTGTCCATTAGGCTTCAATGCGTTTTTAATGGAAGCAATCATTTCTACTGGGAAATTAAACTCATGATACACGTCAACCATTAAAATTTTATCAACTGAATTTTTAGGTAAATGAATACTTTTTTCACTTCCAAGAATTGTTTCAACATTTCTGATTTTGCTAGACTCTTTGGTCTTTTCAATCGCCATCAACATTTCACCTTGAATATCTACTGCATACACTAGGCCTTTTTTAGCTATCAGGGCCATTCTAAATACATGATACCCAGAACCAGCTCCAATATCTGCAATAATATCATTGGATTTAATCCTCATGTTTTGAATCAAATTAGAAACGTTTTCTTCTTTTTCTCGATCGGATCTTTCCAACCAACCAATTCCTTCAAATCCCATTACATATGCAATTTCTCTCCCCTTATACCACTTTCCAATTCCGTTATCATCTCCTCTTTTAAAGGTGTATTTTTTATCAGTATTGGGCTTTTGTCCAACACATTCACTTGATAGTAGTAAAGCAGTAAACAAGAATAAAAAAATAGTGAATTTTTTCATAGACTTAAATTTAACTCAATTCTTAGTGCAATCATAAAGGTAATAAGTCTGATAGCGATAAAAGGATTAGTTTAAAAAAGAATTAGTTGGTAACAAATTTTATCATTATTGTTCGATCAATAATATAAAAACATAAAAATCCCTTAGATTAGTAGGTACTAAAAAGTAGATATATGCATACTATTAGGTTTAGCACTAAGTTGTGCCTCATTATCAGAAATTGCTAACCAATGATAATATCATTTAAATCTATTTAATAACTTGTCTTTATGAAAAAAATAATTCTTTTAATTGTTGTTGCTATTTTCACCTTGTTAGCTGTTTTAGTTTTCAATACCTTAAGACTTAACTCTAAACAGGTAGCTTCAGAGCGTCTGGAAAACATAAATCTGCCAAATGATGTCTTTCAAAACCTCTCAAAAGGCATACAGTACAAAACAATTTCGTTTAGTGAAGATGCCATTCCTGATTCAACTGCATTTTTTGGCTTCCATAGGTTTCTTGAAGAAACTTTTCCTTTAACACACACTAATCTAACTCTAGAAAAAATTAGTGCCTACAGTTTACTTTATACTTGGGAAGGATCAGACGCCTCAAAAAAACCAATTATTTTAATGTCACATCAAGACGTTGTACCAGTAGACCTCCCCACTTTAAACGATTGGGAAGCAAGACCTTTTGAGGGGAAAATCTCTAAAACAGATATTATTGGTCGTGGTACAATGGATGACAAAGGCACCCTAATAGGCCTATTAGAAGCTGTAGAGAAGCTCCTTGAAGAATCATTTGTGCCTTCACAAACTATCTACCTTGCTTTCGGACATGATGAAGAAGTTGGAGGTGTAAATGGTGCTGCTGAAATTGCTAAACATTTAAAAGCAAAAGGTGTGCATGCTGCAATGACACTTGACGAAGGTGGCTTTTTAGCAGAAGACCTAGTTCTAGGAATTGACAATCCTGTAGCCATGGTTAATCTGGCCGAAAAAGGATTTGCTTCCTTCCGACTTATCGTTGAGACTAAAGGTGGTCACAGCTCGGCACCACCTAGCGAAAACACTATAGGTATGCTCGCTCAAGCAATTGTTGATCTTGAAAATAATCAACTACCCTATAAACTTGTAAAACCTATTGATTATCAGTTTAAATACATGGGGGCAGAATTACCTTTTTTTAAAAAGTTAGCATTTGCCAACCCTTGGTTGTTTAAAAAACCAGTTCTTAAAGCTCTAAATGCACACACAACAACTGCTCCAACAATAATTAGTGGTGGCGTAAAGAATAATGTGATTCCTACAGTTGCAGAAGCAACAATTAATTTTAGAATTCTTCCCGGAGAATCTATAGAGTCCGTAAAAAAACATATTGAAAGCACCATATCTGACAAAATAAAAGTAGAACCTGTAGGCTTTTTAACCAATCCTTCTCCCGTTTCTAGTATTGATTCTGAAGCCTATAAAACACTAGAAAAAACTATACGAGGTATGTTTCCGAACAGTATTGTAGTACCTGGTTTAGTTGGTGGAGGCACTGATGCTCGATATTTTTATGACATTTCAGATGATGTATATCGTTTTTATCCAATCCGGATTACACCAGAGAGTATGACGCGTTTTCACGGTATTGACGAAAAAATTAGTAAAGACAACTACAAGGAAATTATTGAGTTTTCTTACCACTTAATTAAGAAATTTAATTAAGCACTAATTACAACTCTTTTACAATCGAAAAATTTAGATGTGTCATCTCGGAATGATTTTGAACAAAATTTCAACTCCAGTTGCTATTCCTATATTAAAGATGTTACTTAATTTTATTGGGGATACCCAGGCAGTATTGATGAAGATGAGCTTCTTTCCAAATGGGGAACATTATTTAATTTGAACTATGCTAGTTTTGGACATGCATTCGAAAACGGCAATTGTGGGTGTTTGTCAATATTCATTAGTTCTTACTCCTTCTTTTCTTATGGGGCTGTTAATGAGAGGTGCTCAATATTTTTGTTTCAAAATAAAGAAACGCATATTAAAAATTTACCCTCTCTAATTCTTTTAATTTCGTGTGCTTTTATAACTTTATTATCAATTCAATAATCAGATATGAATATAGATAAAATATGCATTTTAATATCAAGTGTATCCTTTATTGCTTTTGCTGTCTCCTACTTCACCTCACCGCATATGAAAAAAGAATTTAAGCGGTTTGGATTAGAAAAAATTGGTTTATTAACAATAATATTACAGCTTATGGGAGCTACAGGTTTAATAATAGGACTTAAGTTTAATCCAATTTTAACAATTTCATCTTTCGGTCTTGCATTAATTATGCTGTCTGGCCTTATAGTGAGAATAAAATTAAAAGATAGTGTTTGGATTTCTTTACCTGCCTTGTTTTATATGGGGTTAAATACTTATATCTTTTTTGCGTCAATAAATTAACCGACCGTAAAAAGTTGCACTTGATAAAACAAAAAGCTCTTTTCGGATATATTTTTAAAAAATTAGAAGCCATTACAAATTTGATGTTAACTTACTAATACATATGGCTCCAGATCATACTCAATAAAATTGAATAAACACCAATTGCAAATCAATCAACCAATAAAAAAATGAAAAAGAGTCTAATTATTATCATGCTTACTCTGCTAGGATATGGGTGCAAAGATCAAACTTCAATAGAGAATAAATCAGAAGTAATATCAATTGCTTCGATTTTTGACAATTACTATAAATTTAAGGATCGAATAAATCCAATTGAAGCAACAAAAGGAGGCAATTATGAATATAATAATTTCATAGCTAATTATATATCTGATAGCTATCAAAAAGACTTGAAGGAAAATTACACTCATTTTTTGAATGTGTTAAATGAATATGATAGTAAAGATCTATCGGAAGCAGACCTTTTAAGCATGAAAGTGATGAAGTGGGACTGTGAGGTGAAGTTAGAGGGCTTAAATAATGCCATTGTAACCATAGCATCACCCATTTATAACTTACCTAGTTTTAAATTGATGCCATTATTTCAAATACAGTCGTTGCATTTATATGTTGCTCAATTAGCGGCAGGAGGAAGTGTTCAGCCTTTTAATACAGTTGAAGATTATGACAATTGGCTAAAAAGAGTAGATGACTACATTAGTTTTTTGGATACTTCTATTTCAATGATGAAAGAAGGCATGTCTAAAAATATTGTGTTGCCAAAGGTACTTGCTCAAAAAATGATACCTCAATTGAATGAATTTATTTTAAATCCGGTTAAGGACCATTTATTTTATATGCCAATAATATCAATGCCTGAAAGCATTAATGAAGAAGAGCATCATCGAATTTCTGATGAATACAGCAACATGATTATTAATAAGTTGAAACCAAAATATAAAGAGCTTAAGCAGTTTTTGGTCAATGAGTATTTGCCAGCTTGTAGAGAAACTTCAGGAATTGGAGCTTTGCCAAATGGACCAGAAACATATAATTATCTTATTAAGTTACATACCACCACCACCATGTCAGCTGATCAAATTCACGAACTAGGGAAAAATGAAGTAGCTCGTATTTTAGTTGAAATGGAGGATGCAAAAAATAAAATAGGTTTTGAAGGTGATATAAAAGCATTTTTTGAGTGTGTCCGAAACAGTCCAGAGCAAATGCCTTTTACAGATCCAAAACAAGTAATTGATAATTTTAATAGCATTAAAGAAAGAATAAATAAGACATTAGATCAGGTTTTTGAATTGAAACCTAAAGCAGATTTTGTAATGAGACGTACAGAGGCATTTAGGGAAGCCTCGGCAAGTGCTGAGTATGTTCCTGGAACTAAAGATGCTTCGCGAGCAGGAATTTTTTATGTGCCAATTCCTGATGTAAGAAAATATAATAAATATTCAGATGAAGCGCTATTTTTACATGAAGCCATCCCTGGACACCATTATCAATTATCCTTACAACAAGAAAATACAGAATTACCAGAATTTTTGCATCCAGAAAGTATGGGAGTTTTTGTTGAAGGCTGGGCTTTATATGCCGAATCTTTAGGCAGGGAACTTGGTCTTTACAAAGATCCCATTCAATATTTTGGAATGCTAAGTATGGAAATGCATCGTGCTATTCGTTTAGTAGTTGATACTGGAATACACAGTAAAGGATGGACGCGTGAGCAAGCCATTCAGTATTCATTAGACAACGAAGCAGAATCTGAAGAATCGGTTATTGCTGAAATTGAACGTTATATGGCAACTCCAGGCCAAGCATTGTCATATAAAATAGGCCAATTAAAAATTAGAGAATTAAGAACTAAAGCCGAAACCAAACTAGGTGATAAGTTTAGCGTTACAGAGTTTCACAATCAAGTGCTTAATTCTGGAAGTTTGCCTTTAGTATTATTAGAAGCAAAAATTGATAATTGGATTAATTCACAAATTTAGATTAACGTGAGATTAGAATTTTGTGATATCTGTATTAATTAGTCACATCTAAAAAGTTCAAACCCTCGAATTAAGTTTAGCTCGTTTTTTAATCTATAATTGCTTGGTAAACTTGAACTCTTAATTTACCGTGATC
>Ga0222661_1000129_pt1 | contig 38179 bp, 43 predicted proteins | sample AntAcemetagen551_FD_179851 | JGI IMG/M metagenome (GOLD analysis project Ga0222661, IMG submission 179851) | Saline water microbial communities from Ace Lake, Antarctica - #551 | ecosystem: Environmental > Aquatic > Non-marine Saline and Alkaline > Saline | place: Antarctica: Ace Lake...
ATGACTGCACCATAGAGAAATAGTAAACCTACAATCGTTATGATTGTGGTAATTTTAGTATAGAAAAATTTCATATAACTATATTGTAACACTCCCTGCGCAAGAAGGTTTTTTTACTCTGGGATAACTCTTAGCATTTACCCTATCAGGCAAATTGATATTGGACCCCACGAAGCAAGCTTTCCAGGCAACTTTGTTGTTGAAACCATTATCTACAATGGAAATATTGAATCATTACATCTACTAAAACAAAAAACACAAAAGAGGTAAAGATATATCTTTTATATTTATCGTAATCCAACTTTTTCTGACTTTACTGTCACGATAGATAAAGTACTGATTAAAGACTACGACATCATTGACGCTAGAGGTAAAAAAGTAGAAAGAAAAAATATAGCATCTGGTGTATATATCATCAGGGTGTTATACGACAGTCAGCTGTTTACCGAACGACTGGTTGTAAACTAATAATTCTCTTTACTTAATATAAAGAAAAAAGGCCCGACATATGCATGTCGGGCCTTTTCGTATATATATTACAGATATTGCAATTTAAACATGATGTGTTATGATAACGCTCGTTAACTTACAACACTTAATTTAAATATTTTTATGGCAAATAGATGCGAAATAACTGGAAAAGGAACGAAAATGGCTGGAGGATACAGCAATCGTACTCGTGCTACCGAATTTAATCCAACAGGAAAGGTACGACGTAAGCCAAATCTACAGAAGAAGACTTTCTATGTTTCAGAAATTGATAAAAAAGTTACTGTAACTATTTCAACTGAGGCTTTGAAAACTATGAAGAAGAATGGAGTATATACAACTCTAAAGAAGGCTAAAATCGTTAAGTAAAATCGAGAAGCCTGCCGACCGATTTTATTTATGCAGAGCTAAGTAAAATCGAGAAGCCTGCCGACCGTTTTTATTTATGCAGAGCTAAGTAAAATCGAGAAGCTTGTGACCAGATTTACTTATCCAAAATCTTTTGTAAAAGACGACAATATTGAATTTAGATAAAACACCGTTCGACTGAGCGGTGTTTTTATAAGAATTTATTTTGATATTTTTGTTTTACTAAGCCAGCTAACTATTTACATATACACTTGTGACGACCGTCACAAGTGTATATCAGACTTTAGATGTTACTCTTCTCATGCTTATGTAAAACAAAAAACCGCCCAGTGGGCGGTTTTTTGTTTTACAATTAATATTCTTTTTATTGCAGTACTGTTAATACATTTCCCCAAACCGGATTCATAAATACAGGAAAAGAAATTCCTGAGTTATAGAACCCAGCATCTAATTGACCCACACCATATGCAACACCTCCAAGAATCATGTTTCCACTTTCACCAAAAGGATTATAGTATTCAACATCTGAAGTTTTTAACATAAAGTCTACATAGCCACCAGCGGGAACATCTGTAACAACAGTAAACCAAGCAACAGTGTTCGTATAGGGAGGATTAACATTTGTCATGTTGTACTCCTCTCCAGTAGAAACATTTTCTACATAAAGATCGTTCTTATTTACAAAAAGTAATCCGTCAGAAGACGCCGGCTGAACAGCAATCTTACCCACACCCATTAAACATTCAGAGTTATTTTTTATCCTAAACTTAAACAAGTCTGCAGGATCCCCACTTTCAATTGACCCATTTGGACTATCTGAAGTTTTTGCGATATACAATGATGTATCTCCACAAGATATTTCTTCTACAACCTGTTCTTCTCCTAAACAATCATAAACCATCTTTGTACTTGTTGAATTTCCAATATTACCTCGTCCCATCCATCCAGAAAATGTTTGTAGTCCAGCCTCCTCTACACTTTCAGTATCTGGCCAAAATCGTTGACAGTATTCAACTTTTCGATCTCCAAAACCATCTGCACCAAATTGTGCAAAGTTTCCAGCCCCTGCAGTACCATCGGGATCTGTTGACCATGAACCGCCTGTTGGTTTATGCTGGTTAACTTTTCCGTACCACATTGAAATTTCACCAAAAATTTGTTGTTCACCTCCACCACTTGATAATGTTGCTGATGAACTTGGCACTATTGATGTTCCGGTCGGAAGTCCGCTTGTAGAAATTCCTGCTCCTGTAGGAATTCCTGCTCCCGTAGGAATGCCACCTGTTGTTATTGGGTTTCCTGTAGGAATTGCTGACCCTGTTGAGATTCCAGAGCTTGTAGTAGCAGAAGTCGCTGTATCAACTCTTCTATTAACTATTCTATTTCCGAATATTCTTTGCCAGAAAGTTGGCTCTTCTGCAGCTGCTCGTACGTTTTCTGCTTCTACGTTTGCATAAGAATCAAAAGACACTGTATTTGAAGCAGCAGTTCTTGACTCAACTGCGTTACTCACCTGAGCTTCTTGCTGTGAACCAGTTAACCAATCAAAGAAACCTGCATTTGCAGAAGTAGTCATCATCATAAATCCTGTGATGATGACTACAGCTACAATTGAAATTGATAACGTTTTATTTATAGTCATATTTAAAATATATTAATGAGTAATTATATAGACCTTAATAGTATAACAAGAAACGATCTTCTTGACAGGAAGGAAGTCTGTGTAAACAGAAGATTTTATAAATTATTAAACAAAGTAATGCTCACTACCTATATTACTGAAATTACCTTTATGGACGATCAATTTTAACGTCTTTTGTTACTTTTTCGTTCAATTCTTTAATCGTATTTGTGCCCGCAATACCGTCAGCACCTAAGCCTCGTGTCCTCTGAAACACTGTCACCGCTTCTGTAGTAGAAACGTCGTAATCTCCACTTATCTCTCCCTTATAAAAACCTTCTTCTTTAAGGCGTGACTGGAGCGTACTAATTACAGAGCCTTTTACACCAGGGCGAAGAGTTTGGGATGTCTGTACACATGCTCCATGTGGAACAGTATCATTTGTAATTGGTATTGAGTCAGCACCTGAACTCACGGTAATTTCATTTAGCTTCGTAATAGTATCATTACTCGCAATTCCATCTGCAAATATTTTTTTGTCTAACTGAAACTTTCTTACGGCCTCTGTAGTAGAAACGTCGTAATCTCCGCTTATCTCTCCCTTATAAAAACCCTCTTCTTTAAGGCGTGACTGAAGCGTACTGACTACAGAGCCTTTTTCCCCAGGCTGAAGGGTTTGAGATGTTGGCAAGTCAGATTTAAGATTAGACTTTGTATCGCTGTTTAATTCTGTAATAGTCTGAAATCCTGCAATTCCATCTGCAACAAGGTTGTTATCTTTTTGGAATTCTATAACTGCAGCTGTTGTTGAACTATCATAAGTTCCACTCATATTCTCAGTTAAAATATACCCCTTGTCTTTAAGTCGTTTCTGAAGTGTATCAACTGTTGTATTAGTGCTACCCGGTCGCAAGGTTTGACCTGTCGGGATAGCCATTCCAGTTGCGACAGTAGAACCTGAGGCAATACCTGTACCAGTCGTGATACCTGACCCCGAAGTAATAGCGGACCCTGTAGCTATCGATGAGCCTGTAGGAATACAAGCACTTGACTGAACACCGGATCCTGTTGCAACACCTATACCAGTTGCCACAGCAGACCCTGTTGTTAAGCCATTCAAAGTATCTATTGTATTCGCACCCGCAATACCGTCTACTGTTAATCCGCGATCTCGTTGAAAAGCTTTTACTGCTTCTGTAGTAGCTGAATCATAACTACCATTAATATCTCCACTTAAATACCCTCCTTCTTTAAGTTGTGACTGAAGTTTATTTGTAGTAGCACCCGAACTGCCAGGTCGAAGTGTTTGAGTTTTTTTAGAACTCTGACTGCTTTTCTTTTGTGCATTTGTTTCTTTGTATAAAAAATACCCCGAAGCATTTGGCGTTAGGGTTGTAGGCTTCACAAACAAACCAGGTGCATTACCACTGTTTGCTCCTGCTTGTGACGGAATAACCAGTATTAAAATAGATACTGCGATAAATAAACTAACAAGTAACGATGTTTTTCTATATATAATCATATCTTCTTACTTAATTTAATAATATCTTTAGTCTTCATTGTACTTAATTAGTATATCACAATATTTATTCCATCACTTTTTAAAGAAATACGATTATCTATACATGTCTCCATTATCGCAATACCTAATTTTTTAACGCGATCAGTAACCTCGCTGTGAGGGTGACCATACCGATTATCACAGCTAGCTGAAACAATTGCGAGCTCAGGCTGTACGGCTTGCAAGAATTCTAGATCGCTAGATGTTTTTGACCCATGATGGCCTAGCTTTAAAACATCGCTGCGAATTTCGACCGCATCACCTTTTGTAATTAATTCTTTTTCGATACGCTTTGATGCGTCCCCTGTTAATAGAAATTCTGTTTCACCATAAACCAGACGTAAAATAACTGATGCATCATTTTTATCTTGCACACGTGACACATCGTACGCAGGATGAAGTACGTCTATATATATCCCTAACTCTTCATCTAAATATATACGCATACCACGTTCAGCGGTATGCTCAATAATATTTTGTCTAGAGATCAGACTATCAAATAATTTAAAGGTACTCGTATCTGATTCGACACCAGAACGAACTACTTGATCAACTGAAAAATTTTGCACCACATCAACTAATCCTCCAATATGGTCTTTGTCTGGATGTGTCGCAATGACTATATCGATACTACGATCATAGAACGGCATCACACTACCAAGTTCGCGCAGTATTGTTCCATCACCCCCTCCGTCGACAAGTATTTGTTTTTTATTTGGAGCTTCAATAAATATTGCATCGCCTTGTCCGACGTTTAAAAAGGTAACGGTTAATATATTCTTATCGACAGGCTTAAAGTGTAAAATAAAAAGCAGTACTATCGTAATTATTACGATAAGTACTGCTCCTAACAAAAAATATGACTGTTTTTTGTTCATCACTTATGATTCAAGCCAAATATTATATTTTTTAATGATCTGTTTAACTACACCTTCAAGATTATTTTCTGGAATTCCCGTATCAATCACGAGATCATAATTTTCATGCAGTGACGGATCAAGCTGATATAAATCTTGGTATCGTTTATTCTCACTTGCATAACGTGTAACCATGCGATCTTTTGCTTCCTCTAAGTCCTTATATGCTTCCTCTGATTTTTGCCGGTCAGCATTTACAGCCAAGTCTTGCATAATGCGACGAATAGCAACGTCTGGATCAATATCTAAATATACTTTGAATGACTCTGGCACCCAGTGAAATGCTGTACGCGAATCTACAACCAAATCTGTTTCATTGTTTAGTGCTCTATTTTTTTCATCTACATCTATATCAACTTGTGGGTCATCTTCAGCAAGTGTATTTAATTCCGTAACAGAAACATCTCGATCATTAGCAATGCTACGAAAAAAGTCACCCGATGAATAATGTTTATAGGAAATTTCTTGGGCTATATTTTTAGCCGCACTTGATTTACCGCTTCCAGCTTTTCCAGCTATAGTTATAATTCGCTTTTTCATGCAATTAGAATAGCATATTTAGATAAATTTTATATAAAAAAGAAGCCGTCCAAATAAGGACGGCTTTTTTATAAATTAGGTGACTGAATTAACCTTTATCAGAATAATATTCTGCAGCTTCAAGTAATCGCTTGGCCTTACTGTTAATTGATTCTGGTACAAATGGTAACCCTCGCTCATACCACATAACAACCTCTTCATAAGAGGAAGTACTGGTTATTGAACGGTAATCTTTTGCGTCAAATATAAGAGTGCTCATTGTTTGCACAAAAGATTCTCTTGGTTTAACAATAGAAATATTTTTTCCACTCCAACCTTGCAACATCGCTTCGACTACAAACTTGAGTTCATATTCATCAGTCTTACCGAGATGAAGCAATGTACTTATGAAATCAAGATGATTTCTTGTTTCAGTAGAATTTTCTGTATTAGCAATTTCAAAAGTAAGCATGTCAGCAAATGCCTCGTGAGCAAGTTCTAGAATAGTCTGCTGTATTATTTCTGTTTTCATGGGTTAGTTAAGTTTTAGTTTAAACCAATCATAAGCATTTTTAGCAAAAAGACAAGTAATGATTCGTGTGGTAAAATAACTACACTTATTATTTATTAAACCATACATACATATTATGAAAATACTTGTAACTATTATTGGTATTATTGCAGTTGTAGTTGGGGCTTACTTTTTAGGACAGAACAATACTATTCAACAAGTACCACCTCTTGACGATATCGAATTACAAAATCAAAACGAAGAGACTTCGCTCGAACAAGAATCTCCTAATCCAAGTCCCATAACCGAGAATGAACAAGCAACACTACAATACGGACAATGTCCTGGTTTTGCAGTAACATCACCTGCAGCAGGAACTGCTGTAACATTCCCACTTACGGTTACGGGAACAGTTCATCCAGCGTCAAATCCAGGACCTTGGATTGTATTTGAAGGAGAGTCTGGAAGTGTTCGCGTACAAGATACTAACGGAGGTGTGCGCAGTGAAATTATTCCACTATCATTAAATGTGCCGTGGATGAACAGCGATCCGAAACCATTTAGTGTTACTATTCCAGCACTTACTTCGATACCTTATACAAACAATGTGATGCTTGTATTCAAAGATAATAATGTTGCAGGACCAGGTGAAGGACAAACACACCAGTGTGTACTGTCGATTACAACGTCATAAAAAACTTCCAATGATAAAGCCCCGAACATTCGGGGCTTTATTTTAATCTTTAGTTTTCTGAAACAGCAGTGTCTCCTGGCAAGAAGTGCTGTCGCATTTGCTCTACAATACCATATGAAAAAGTACTACCAAAACCTAATTCGTAGCCAATTGCATGTAGTTCAAACAATGACGATAACCTAGTACAACCTTCTGACTGTGCAGCGCTGGCATGCTTTCTAAAAAGATCAGCGACCTTTGTGTCGACAAGACGCTTAGCTGGTTGAGGTCCTTTAATAAGAAATTTCCCTGTCTTGCCTTTGAGAATGTCATCATCTTTAGTAAGAAAAAGAAATTCCTCTAAGTATGCCTGATGTGTAATAGCAAGATCTTTTTTATCAGGTTTTTCTTCCATGAAACTTTCGAACTCCTCTAAGAATTCTTGTAATTGATTAACTGTTTTAATCAAAGCATAATTATCTTGCTCCTTTCCCATAATTTCTAGTTTTAAGTGGTTCAATATTATCGACATCGTACCACAACCTATTTTTGTTGCAATTACTGGGCAAATTTCGAGCTTGAATCTATAGAGCCACTTTCGAGATTCTTCTTGTATTGTTTCGCAACCCATATTCCTATACTGAAGTACAACCCAAGTACTAGCCACCATGGAATTGGCGGTATATGAACTGATGCAAAAGATAGTTTGTTAAAGAGCTCAACAAAGATTAATTGTAAATTGAGCAGTAGATATGCAGGAAACATAAATACGATAGCAAAAGTTTGAGAAACAAGACCAACAGCACCTGTGATAAAACCAAACAGCATCGTCATGGGGACAAGAGGAACAACAAGCACATTAACGATAACTGATACGATAGAAAATTCTCCAATTGAATAGAGTAAAAGCGGCATAACAAAAACTTGCGCTGATAGTGTTTGTACCAATGTTTCGCGTAGTTCAATTTTTGTGGTGACCCATCCTAATTTTTTCTCGATATGTGGAGCAATATAAATCAAACTCAGTGTCGCAAGAAATGATAGTTGAAATGAAATATCAAAAACTAAAATTTTAGGATTATGTAAGATCATAAAAAATGCTGCCAGAAATAATCCACGCGTCACATCATAATCGCGACCAATGAGCCTGGCGATAATTACCAGGATCGCCATAATGCTGGCACGAATCACTGTTGCTCCACCACCGACAAGTAGCGCAAATAAAACAATTCCAGCGATACCAAAAAATAACGCAACGCGTGGATGTAGAAATCGTGTTAATAGCCAAATAATAAAAAGCGATACAATCGTAATATTAAAACCAGAAAGTACCACAATATGAATCACTCCTGTTCTACGAAAAGCATCTTGCAGTTCCCCACCTAGTGCCGATTTTTCTCCAAATAATTCCCCCGCTAAAAGTGAACCTTGAGGTTCTGAAAATGCTCGATTAATACTTCGTAAGAGCACATGCTTCAATGACAGCATCCACGCAGTAATACGTGAACCATACCCCGTATCTAACACTTCGAACTCAGGTAAATACATTTGATAAAAAACATCATCCTTTGCTAGATAATTTTTATAATCAAATTCGCGACCAGTATCAGTAATAAAATTACCAGGTACGGACAAACGTCCACGAATATGAACAAGGTCCCCATACTGAATATCAGCATGCCGATCAAGTGTCACCAAAATATGTACATCTTTTATTTGAGACTCCTCATATAAGCCACCTTGAACGCGATCAATATCAACTACAACTTTTTTACTTGAAAGCCTGCGATCGGGATCACGAATTACTACACCTTCAATAACAATTTGTTCATCTATAAAACCCGTCAGTTTTTGACTATTTTCTAAATCATTTGAAAGAACATTTCCTACATGAAATATTCCCCAAAGAAATGCTGCGATAAGAAAAAATATCCAAGAGAACGATCTAATTTTTTTAAATACGAAACAAAGAACTGCAAAAAATGTAAGTAAAACTGAAATAACAAGTATCCCTACATGGTGAATATTCAATACCGAATTAATAGCTACGCCAACTAAAAAACCGAGTATCGTAGCAAAGACAACTCGGTTTGTAGTGTTCATATTATTCTTTATAAGTTAGTTTAAAGTAAATCATCATTTTTTATTCTGATTGGTCCACTCTTCTATAATTTCCTTTTCTTCTTCAGCAGAAACTGCTTTTCTAAATTTTGCTTTTTTCCCTTTCACACGACGTTCACATTCAGCCCACGTTGGATGCTTATCAATCACACCGTCTACTATCGAAAGATATGAATATGCTTTCAGTTTTGCTCGATCTTTTACTGCTTGTCGCTTAGCGTACTCCTCTTCGTCGTAACTTGTATCAAGTATTTCCTTTTGATCATATATACTCAAACGCCCACGGAATAATTTAGGATTACCTCCTGCTGCAAAATCTGACGCAATCGCATCAGCACGCTCATTTCCGTTTACACCTGAATGACCTGGTACGTGGTGCCATGAAACAGACGTTGCTCGTTCTCGTTCTCGAACAAGTGAGACCAATGACTGCCATAACTCTTTGTGTGAGACAGGTTCCTTTTGTGACGTCATCCAATCATTTTTCTCCCAACCGTAGACCCATTTTGTAATTCCATTAATCACATAAGACGAGTCAGTGTGCAGATGAACATGTGATGTGCTGGTTACTGAATGCGAAAACGCTGCAATCACAGCAGATAACTCCATTTCATTGTTAGTAGTACGTGGTTTATTACCGCCGAGTTCCACAACTTCGTCGAGCATGGGAAACACAAGAACAGCTCCGTAGCCACCTGGTCCAGGATTACCAAGAGAAGCACCGTCAGTGAATATCATTAATTTATTTTCTAATTCTTGTTGCATAAAATGTATTGTATCAGAGTCCAGATAAATAAAAAATGAAATTACCCTGCAAGAATTCTTAAATCTCAAATCCTTAAACTTTTAACATTTACTTATTTTTACATATACACTTGTGACGGTCGTCACAAGTGTATATAATAATGTTATGACTTTATCCGACATTTTACTTGCATATCTGAAAAGTAACAAATCTAATTATAAAGAAATGCGAAAATACTTGCATGGTTATTCAAAAACTCATCAAGAAAAAGAACCTTCTAACCAAACTATCAGTACCACGCTCTATCGCTTGAAGAAACGAGGATTATTAACAAAGGATAGTGAGACATTTCAAACAACATATCAAGGTAATAAATATCTCGACACTAACAACAAGTCTTTAAAGTTTTTTCATCGAGATCAAAAGAAAAACAGTTCTCGAAAAATAATCTGCATGTTCGATATACCAGAAGACATCAGGCACAAGCGCAATTGGCTACGCAATCAATTAGAAATACTTGATTTTGCTCTTCTGCAAAATAGTGTCTGGATTGGACCAGCTCCATTACCAAGAGATTTTGTAGCCTACCTTACAAAACTCGAACTTACACAACATATAAAGTTTCTTGAAGTAACTAATAAAGATATTATTTAATATCTTATATATACACTACTGACGACCGTCAGTAGTGTATATATGTACTAGGACATGTACGAGGTAGACATGACTTATTTTAAAGTTAAGATTAAGGTAAAAATATATCGACAATACGCAAGCGAATTGATCGATTACGTCCAAAAGTATCCTCTTCAATGTTTGCTATACAGGAAACCGTCATTCCAACTTCAACAGGAGTTGTGAACGATTCAGCTGTCGCAAAAAAACTCATAGCTTTTACGGTCATATCACCTTGCTTTATTGTAATTTCAATATGATTTTTTTGCTTTCCAAAGATACGTACATCTATAATTTCAACACCTGTAAAAAGAAATTGTGGCTTTGGATTTGCTACACCAAATGGCGCTAATTTTCGTATATCATTATACGTGGCGTAATTTACACTCGAAAGAGGTAGTATTGCATCGTATCCAATATCTGTACTCTCCTCTTCGTCGCTTGGTGAATATGCGCTCAGTAAATTTTTTTCTAAATCATGGATAGCGTCTTCTGTTGCACTGAAACCTCCAGCTTCTTTATGTCCTCCAAATTGTACAAAGGTTCCTTCGGGTGCAGCACTCATCAGTTCGTGCAAATCACATCCACCCCATGTTCGACATGACCCTTTGATACTGCCATTTTCTCGACTCCATACAAAGGCTGGTCTTTTAAACTCTTCGACGATTTTACTAGCGACCAACCCAAGTATTCCTGCTTTCCAGTCTGGACTTCCAACAACAATAACCGCCGGCAAGTCACGGGTTTTTAACTTCTTATTCGCTTCACGCATAGTTTGTGCAACCAGTTTTTTTCGCTCGTCATTTAATGTAACTAAATGCACGGTCATCATGTGTGACTCGATAACGTCTTGGGTTGCGAGTAATTTAAATGCATCCATTGGGTGCGCCATACGCGAAGCTGCATTAATACGTGGTGTAATCATAAACGTAATGTCCTCTTCCAATAAATATTCTTTTCGCATGTACATTTTTTTCAAAAGAGCGAGCAATCCTAGTCGTTTTGTCTTTCTTAAAACATGTAAACCATACCAGGCGAGTGTTCTGTTTTCATTTCGCAGTGGAACCATATCAGAAAGTGTTGCAATTCCAACCATATCAAGAAGCCATTTTTCCCAACCAACAGCTGGAGCAATCTCAGCAAGTTCTTCGTCGTCGTGCATGCGTTCGATAACAGCGCTCACTAACTTCCATGCAACCGCTGCACCGCACAACATTGGATCAGGATAATTTCCAAGCTTTGGGTTCACCACGGCGTATGCGTCAGGAATTTTTTCTCCTGCTTCGTGATGATCGGTTACGATAATATCTAATCCGTTTTCTTTAGCGTAGGCAACTTGATCAACAGCTGTAATACCTAAATCAATAGTAATCAAAAGATCGGTTTTATCTTTTACAAATTGTTCAACCGCAGCGTGGTGTAGCCCATACCCTTCATTATGTCGATGTGGAATATAAATTTCAAAATTCTTGTATTTAATTTTATTAAAAAAATCAGAGAATATCACTGCACCTGGAATACCGTCGGCATCGTAATCAGCATACACAATGATCTTTTCCTTTTTGTTCAAGGCATCGATAATGCGACCTACCGCCTTCTCCATATCATGTAACAACCAATGACTATGCATATCTCGAGAAAAATCTGGATTCACAAAAATGTCTTGATCTTCTTTTTCTGTAATATTCCTGTTTTTTAGTAGAGTTTGAACGAGATCGCTCGTGTACTGTTTTTTATTCATGTAGGCTCGATTATATCATGATGATAGAGATAGGATGTTTGACAAAGACTCTTAAATATACTACTTTACACTAGAATCACTACACAAAATAAATATAAGGAACTATGAATAAACTACATGCAATTTTAGGAAGTCAGACACGATCTGAAATATTTTTAAGAAGAGCTAATCTTTTAGGGTCTGAATTTAAACATTCGTTAAGCAGAAGAAGACACGCAAAACGAGCCATACAGGCAGTTTGCGATCTAACTCCAAACAATATACAGGCAACTCACGAACTACTTGTAATGGAAAGAGTTGTCGCTGACATCACTAGACAAGAAGCACAAAAGGTAGAGGAGGTTCATATGTTCTGCTAAAAAGGCTTCGGTCAGCCGTATGAATTATATAAATAATTCATACGGCTTTTTTATAGACAAAAAATTTAATTATAGCTACTATAGAAAGTATGAAAGATAATAATTGTATTTTTTGTAAAATAGTGTCTGGTGATATACCTTCACACAAGGTCTACGAAGATGATAACTTTTTAGGATTTCTTGATATTAATCCTCGTGCACCAGGTCATGTACAAGTTATTCCTAAAGATCATATGCGATGGGTATGGGACCTACCTGCCGGCAGGCAGGTCATGCCAAATATTGCATCCTATTTTGAATTAGTACAAAAGATAGCTAAGGCAATTCAAAAGACTTACAAAAATGATATGGTTCGTAGTCAGATATATGGTGACGAAGTTGAGCATGCACATGTATGGTTGTGGTCTGATTTACCGAATGATGGAACCGAAAAAGATTTTAAAGATCATGTAAATAAAATAAAGAAACATTTATTATAATTAAAAAAACCGCTAAGCGGTTTTTTTAATTTAAAGCTTCTAATCCAGGAAGTGTTCCATGTACTAAATAATCGAGCATTGCTCCACCCGCCATAGAAGCAAATGTAAATTTATCTAAAATATTTTCATCATAGAGAACCGTTACGGTGTCACCTCCGCCGACAATACTAATCGCACCACTCTCTGCGATCATCCGAGCCATGTCGATCGTTCCTTTTTTATAGCCACCTTCGTAATATCCCATTGGTCCATTCCATAGAATAGTTTTTGCATTCTTAATGACTTCGGAAAATTCTGAAACATCAACATCTAGAATCTGCTCATCAGCACTAACTTCACTTACCAATTTTGTAGCATCTTTTGTTACGACATTTTTTGGTAGAATAACTTCGTCATTATGTACCAACTCAACTGTTTCACCTTCGTTATCAATTAATGATTTTCCAATCTCCAAACCTTGGTCTTTATATAAACGATTCGCAAGTGCGCCACCTACAATAATTTTCTCCGCTATAGGTAAAAATTGCTGCATTAAATCAAGCTTGGTTCCAAACTTTGCGCCTCCCATAACAACGACGAGTGGGTGTTCAGGATCTCGAACAAGGTTCAAGTTAGTTACCTCGTCTTGTAATTGTAGACCTGCATACGAAGGTAATAGCTTTGGAATACCTACAAGACTTGCGTGTGCGCGATGTGAAACCGAGAATGCATCATTAACATAAACATCGGCATAATTTGCTAATTGTTCTGCAAACTTTGCACTGTTCTCTTTTTCTGCGACTTGAGACCGCAGATTTTCAAGCAAGACTATTTCTCCGTCATCTAACTCTGAAATAACCTTGTCTACAGTTTCACCAATAATCTCAGGAACAAAACCGATACTCATTTCAAGCTCATCATTAATATATTCAGCTACCAATCGTAATGATTCATCTGGTTCGCGTCCGATATGACTTATAACAACAACTTTTGCACCTTGATCAGAAAGTAACTGCAGTGTGCGCAATCCCGCGCGAATACGCAGTGATTCATTTTCATCGATTACGTTATTACCACCAAGTGATATATTAAAATCAGTACGTACAAGTACGCGCTTTCCTTTTAAGTCTGTTACATCTTGAATTAATTTCATATTTCTATTATATCATTACTTACAGGTCATAACTTGTGACAATAGTGTCGAATAAAGTTCAATTAATGTTTCTATCATTTTAAGAATTTTTGTCATGATGATTTAGGGTAATATTTGTCATTCTGAACCCTACCTACCGGCAGGCAGTTGTTTCAGAATCTTTTGACTCAGTATGAGATCCTGAAATTAATTCAGGATGACAAGTGGGAATTCAGGATGACAAGTGGGAATTCAGGGTGACAAGCGGGGGTTAAACTTGTCGTTCCGAACTTGTTTCGGAATCTAAAAAGAAAAGAGGTTGTGAAAGATACGTAGAGATCCTGAGACAACCTGCCTGCCAGTAAAGGCAGGGCTCAGGATGACAAGTGGGGGTTTAGGGTGGCAATCAGGAACTCAGAATGACAAGTAAAGCATCAAATTACAAATTATTTGCTATAGACAACATTTCGCCAAATGTTTTTGGGTCAAGACTTGCTCCACCTACTAACAATCCATCAGCTTCTCCGTTTACTAAAAAGTCTTTGGTATTTGCTGGATTAGTTGAACCACCGTACATAATGCGAACGCTCTTGGCGTAATCACCAGCAATATCAGTCAGTGTCTTTCGAATAAATAGTTTCATTTCTTTTGCTTCTTCTGCTGTTGCAGGACGCTCGGCACCAGCACCAATAGCCCAAATAGGTTCGTAGGCAAATACCAATTGAGGAACCGCCTCGACAGGTATCATACTGACCGCTTGCCTTACTTGATCGGCTACAAAATTACTGTAATCATCTGCGTCGCGAGAAGATTCACCTACACATACAATAGGTGTCAACGAATGTTTAATACAAGATACGACTTTCTTTGCGATATCTTGATTTGTTTCACCAAGAGCCCGTCTTTCTGAGTGACCTAGAATTACATAATTCACACCAAGGTCACCAAGCATTAATGGTGATACCTCACCTGTATAAGACCCACTCTCTGCATAGAACATGTTTTGTGCTCCTAATAGTGTTTCGTCTTTAAATAAACCCACATAACCCATTGGTGGACATATAACTGTTTCAACTTTTTTATGAGCACTTGCTACATTTTTAATTTCTTTAAAATTCTTTAGTGCTTCTTTTGCAGTGTCAGGATTCATTTTCCAATTAGCAATAATTAATGGTTTTTTATTCATATCAGAATTATATCATATACAACAAAACCCGCAGAGGCGGGTTTTGTTGTGTTAAGTAATTAAATTTAAAATTTAGATTACCAAGTGATTTTTATCTTTCCAAATCCACCTCGTGCACCAGCACCTCCGTGGAGTTTACGGGCAGTTGTAACTGCACTTCCTCCACCTCCACCTCCACCTCCTGTAGCATAAGAACCTCCACCTCCGTTACCACCATCTAATCCATTACAAGAACCTTTGTACCCACCATTTCCACCGTCTATAGAACTAGCACCCTTACCTCCTGCACGATCAGTTTCTGTGTGACCATACTGATCTGTTCTACAGCTTGGGTCAATAGAGCCACCAGGGTTTCCGCCAGCAATACCTTGCGTGTATGTACCTCCATGATTTCCACCATTTGCGTTAGGTGTTCCACCACTACCTGTACCATTTTGATTCACGTTTCCTCCTCCTCCTCCTGGAGCTTCTATCCAGATGTAGTTACCGTTATTAGAGTTCACACGATCAAGTTTTGAATATCCTCCATTACCACCATCAGTAGCTTCATCTTCGGAGACGCAAGATCCCCAAGAATTACACTGCCCTCTCTCTCCAGGGTTTCCACCAACTCCTGGAGTTGCACGATATGGCGCACCTGGTGATAGGTCAACATTTGTTGCTATAGTATAAGCTCCGGATGCACCTCCACCTCCGCCGCTTCCTTCTTCGTTAGTCGCTACTTTTGAGTCACCTCCTGCACCTCCACCTCCTGCACCCCATACTTCTACCGTAAACAGGTTTGCCAAACCTGCTGGAGGAATAAAGTTTATTGGATTATTAGACTCTGAAATACCAAGGGATCCATCTGATACATACTTAATTCCTGCAAAAATTCCATTTTCAAAATGCATTGCAGCAGTAAATGTTTGCGAACCATGCTCTGCATCACATAAAACTAACTTACCGTCGTTATCTGCACAAACATGTTGTGATTGTGTAGCTGCGTGAGATAACTGCTCAACAACAGTGTCACTCCTGGTTGTAACTTTGTTTTCAAACGTTGCTTCAGTAGAAACATTAAAGTTTCCAGAGCCACCCCAATCAAAATTACCACCCCATGAACTTAGTAGGGCTCCACCACTAATAACGGTACGATTCAAGTGTGTCTCACCTTCAACAGTAACATTGTCATCAAAGTTTACATCCCCGTAAACATTTCCATCTCTAATTCTAATTTGATCTGGTCCAGGATTAAATATTGTATTCTCCCAAACGACAAGCTTGTCAATCTCTGTGGTACCAGCACCATTTACAACCAAACCTTTTGGAGTTGGCACGTCAATACGCGCGTCAAGCAATGCTGGTGCAGATTGATAAGCACTAAATAGTTGAGCGAACACAGTTTTTGCTTGCATACTTTCAAGTACTTTCCCTACAAAGCCTTGTTCTGAGTCTTTATTAAATAAAAGTAGGTTGTTGCTTGGGGTACCAATAATAGGCGGTAATTCAATTCCGGCTCGTCGAATGAAGATTGTTTTTTCATTATCAGAGTTTGCATAGTTAGCTGGAGTTGGAGGAACGTCTCCATTTGTCAAAAGGTTTGAAACTACCCATTTTTGATCGTCTTCTTCGTAACGTAATGTTTGGTTATCGTTAGCTGGAGTTGGCAAATCTGAACCATTGCCCCACTCAACGGTTCCATCTTCGGCTGCTGTGGCAACAAGAGCTTGCCCTGCTGTTGGTGTACCACGTAATCTGAATGTACCGTCAACGTCAAGTTTTGCAGTTGGGTCAGTAGTTCCAATACCAACATTTCCTGTACCTTGCTTTATAACCATAGGATCTATTACACCGTATGTATCAAAAACAAGACCTTGACCAAAGACAGATCGAATCGAATGTTCATTGTCACCAAGGAAAATACTTGCATCTGTGCTAACGAAGTCGTATCCAGGAACAAGAATGTCTCTATCATCAGTTGTACGTAAAGTTGTACCTAAGTCTGACCAAAGACTATCTCCTGCGGTTGGCCAACCACCAGTTGCTGTACTTATACAGTCATATGCAGAAGGTGAGGTTTGATTAAAGATACTCGTTAACGAAAGCACCGTTGTAAGTGGTTGTGTGTTTGTATTAGTACGTAAGCAAAATTCATCACTACCGACGCGTTTAGCAGCAATACCAAACCGACTTAAGAGATGTCCTCCTTCGAGGACTCCACCACTACCACTACTTAACCACTCAGCAGGACCTTTTGCTTGATTATTTGAACCTACATGAATCGGTGGTCTAGTATTACTAGTAGGATCAGTAAATACTCCAGGTGGCGGTGTCCATGCATTTTGAGCTTGCACCGTAGTAGTGATAAATAGAAAGAACGCGGAAATAATTAACACACTTACGACCGACCAAGACTTCTTTGATAAAATATAGCTCATAATTAAAATAGATTTATTTAATAATAATAAAGATGTAAATAAAGTATATCACGCCATCTGACGTAGTGTATTTATATAAAACTGAACATGTGGATTACTTTAATCTACTATTCTATTGACAGATTTAGTTTTAACATATATTCTTAAAGTAGATATATTTTATCTATGAAGAATTCTTTCACAAATATGGTTTTAGTAATAGAAATTACTGTTTAAACAGACGTAATAATTTCTATTACTAAAACTTCAAATAAAAAATGCATCATGAAAACAATCATCATATTACTCGGACTTTTACCTATTTTTAGTCAAGCACAAAATGACACCGTAGCAAACTTTGACGCAACACTGTTCAATTTTGAGCTAGACACTATAGTTGCCAATCTATTTAACAGTTCTGTAGAAATCAGTTTTGAAGTAGATGGCATAGATCTTGAAGAATTTCTTGAAAATTCTCAGTATACATGGAGCCAATTTATTTTACAGGCCAGCCTACGAGAATATGTACTTGACTCTTGGGTTGATAACTTCTCTTATGAATCAATAGTTGAACAAGTCGGTGACTCATCATGGACCTCTAATACCACTTTTGTATTAACACCAGGAGTTACAAATCTTGAAATTAATATCGGCTTAGGTTATGTTGCTCATGTATTTGACTCTCTTGGTTTTATTATTGACACAGATGTAACTGAATATTGGATACCTGATACATTTGAATTAGATTTAGGTCAGTTGATTACTTCGACTTCAAACGTAGATGAAGAAAAATTAATTTCTTGTGTTTTTCCTAATCCAGCGAACGACTACGTTACCATCGCTTCTGAAACTGAAACTGCAGAAATCTGCAACAGCATAGGACAGCTGATAAAACGAGTTCCAACTAATAAATTAACCTACATTGGTGATTTACCAAAAGGACTCTACTATGTAGATCATTCACACAAGCTATTTGTTCAGTACTAAATGAACATGCCGCTTCAACATTTATAGCTGCGATCGATAAGTCGATCGCAGCTATTTTTTTACCTTATTGATCTCACCTTGCATAAAACCAACAGTGCGCTACTATTAATATAGATCAATCATTTCCGTCTCACTTAAAAACTAAACACCATGAAAAAATTTACTGCATTACTCGTGATTACTGTTTTCTCTCTCGGTACTTTAACAACTGCAAGTGGCCAAAAAAATATTTTAGAACTGAATTCTGCAGAAACTATTTCTGTAAAAGCCTACCCCAATCCAGTTCTTGATGCTGGAACATTCTTTACGATAGAAACAAACGATGAATGTAATCTTGGTATTTATAATATCGCTGGTCAAAAAATTACTGATGTTGACCTGATTTCCAAGTCAACATGCTGGCAAGCAAAAGTTTCTACAGGTAATCTTGAAAAAGGTTTGTACCTCATTTATGGAAATAGTCCTGCTGGTAAAAAAGTTATGACTATTAGGATTCAGATAAAGTAAGGGCCCACTCAAATGATTAGAGAGTTTCGTTTTCAAAACGAAACTCCTTTTTTTGCAGTTATTTTACGTTAGTAATGTTTTTAAAGTTTCACTTATATGTTGTCGATTCAGATCCTGAAACATACCTCAGGGCATACTCTGCTAAGCTTTAAATTCAGAATAGATGTTATTACTTCTTTCTTCATTTATCTTGAGTAAAACTCAATTCACCTAAAGTTTAGGATGACATTTGGAGATATAGGATGACAAGTGGAAGTTTGTGGTGGAAAGTGTTAGGTCTGGAATGATAAAGGTAGATTTTAGACTCTTGTCGTCTTTGCGAGCATTGCGAAGCAATCCAGTTTTAGTGATTTAACGATAGATATCTTTTCGATGATCTATATCTAATAATACAATTATTTTTATAGGCTCAAAATAAAATGTACATCTGTAATCACGAGTAATACGAAACGAATACTCTATACGCTTACCTTTCAATTTTTTTACATGCAACCGTGGGTCTCGATAATCAATAGATAACAAGCTTAACAATTTTTTACATTTATCTTGTGTTCTTGACGGAAGCTTTTCAAAAGATTTCTTAAAAAGTGTTGTTGCCTCTATCTTATACATAACATTTATTTAGATACGCAAAAAATCACCATCAGTAAAAGAGTATCGTGTTTTTGTTTTTTTTACACGACTAAGTTTTTTCAAATATGAATCTTTATATTCACCCTCTGTATCGATAGGAACAAGACCGTCAATACGAGTTTTGAGGATACTAATTTCTTGAGACATTTTATCTAATATTTTTTTCTCTACAGTAGTCATATTAAAAATATATCATAATTTGTATTGGCGGGCAAACATCTTTGCGAGTATTGCGAAGCAATCCAGTTTTAGTGATTTAATTCTAGATTGCTTCGTCATTCTTTCTCGCAAAGACAGAGGTGTCTCTGCGAGGTACGAAGCAGTCTAGGATATATTGAGATGAATATCTGGATTGCTTCATTCTTTCTCGCAAAGACGATTTAAAAAGAAATTATAGCTAGTTATAAAACAAAAAACGGCGAAAGCCGTTTTTTGTTTTATATACTTGTTATTTTTTTATCGTAGATTTTTTGTTTTCTAGCTTTGCATAAATTCGTAATATTCAATAACAAAAGGAATGAAGTGACTATTTGGAATTAATCCTTTAGGGTTCGCGATGCTCTTTTACTCATTTCGCGTTGCATAAATTCGTAATAGTCGTGAGACTCCTTATTCCTCTAACTATCGCTTTTTTCAAAAGCTCCGCATAAGAGGAATATAGTCGTGAGACTCCTTATTCCTCTAACTATCGCTTTTTTCAAAAGCTCCGCATAAGAGGAATATAGTCGTGAGACTCCTTATTCCTCTAAGCCTTGCATAAGGAAAATATAGTCACTACGTTCCTTATTTTCCTAAATTTCGTTGATTCTTGGAATTACTATTCCTCCTGGAGTTTGTCCAGTGATACAAGGTCCACCAGGCATTTGGTTAGGAGAAAGATTACTAGGGTCAAAATAGTTCGAAGCAGAAGAGTTAGTAGTACACACGGCTGTTTTTCTCAAACAGAAGTCATCAGAATCTTTGTACACCTCTCCTGAGCCAGCATTTAACATAGCCTCAGCATCAGCCATGTTATTTTCGTAGTCATAATTTGGAGCAAGTTGCCAAGGGCAGAAGTCACCTTTCAGTTGACATTTATCAGTAAGCGGATCGTGAACAAGTATTGGGTCTCCAAGAGGCAATGCAGTATTATAATCACTCAAGTCATCTGGAATAATAATTGTTTGATTCCAGGGTGGATTTACACAATGCGAAGTATTAGGTGGTACTGTTATTTTACAAGAATCATCATCAACTGTTGCGTCAGAGTCGTAGTTGACTGCGTCAGAATCAGTACATCCAAATACAATAGATGTTTCTACACCTTCAAAATCAAGCCAGCCTACAACTTCGGCACCCCACGCAGCTCCATCGATGTCTCCTGTATCATATAATTTAACACCATAAGGCTGCGGAACCGTATCGCTCATTTTAATACATCCATCCCAAAAACCATCATCAACAGCATTATGAACATGAGCAAATCCAGTAACATATGCCTCACTGTCATCTATTACGTCTTGCAAGTTGACATTAGGTTGTTGCCCGCAAACATTTGATCCAAAATTAACCCATCCGTAATTTGACGACCACCCTGCACCTGACAAATCTCCTGTTGTCTCGTCAATATTTACACCGAAACCAACACCTGGACAGTTTGTAGGAGTTAAACAATTATTCATAGATACCCAACCTATTCCTTCTCCGTCGGACGCTCCCCATGCTGCGCCAAATACATTATGGTCAGGTACTGACGCTTGTACTGTGTCTGTATTGCTTGAGCCAAATACAAAAAAAGCAATTGCCACCAGTGCAATAAATAGCCCTATGATTGAAATATGATTTGTAATGGTTTTCTTCATAAGAATTAGTTTGAAGTCGCTTGTAATTGATCAAGGATCTCTTGTTTTTCAGCATCAGTTAGTTCTGGACCTGAAGACTCTTGTCGTTGATCTTGATATTGAGATAGTTGATCAAGGATCTCTTGTTTTTCAGCATTAGTTAGTTCTGGGACTGGTTCTCGCTCACTTTCATATTGAGCTAATTGATCAAGGATCTCTTGTTTTTCAGCATCAGTTAGTTCCCCACTAGCAGAACCAGATGAAACATTATTTTGTTTTTTACCCGACAAAGAAACAAGGAGAATAATAATTAAGATTACAACAAGACCAACAACAAATATTGTTGCCCATTTTTTTGTTTGAGGATTCATAGGTGTTTCATTCATATAAATAAAATAGATTAATTGAATAACAAATTAGTATCTTAATAATACCACGAGTCAGTGCAGAAAATTATTTAGAATAAAAGTAGTGTGGAAAACCCGACATGATGTCGCCCTAAACTCAGTGTGGCGAAAATGTGTTTCAGGGTCTAAAAATCTAGATCCTGAAATAAATTCAGGATGACAGGTGGGAGGTTCAGGATGACAGGTGGGAGGTTTGAGTAATATTCCACTTAAATTACAAGTACTAATAGAAGGACTGCGAGCATAATCAGTGCTGTACCAAATACTCCGCGCTGTTTCGCCAAGACAATATCTTCATGACCAGAACCGTCAGCATGTGTTTTCATTTTTTGTTTTTTTGCAGACTTATGAGTGCGAGCCTTTTTTGAGCGTACGGTGATTTCCGTATCAAGATCTTTTTTTCGTATCATGTGTATTATTATAAGCCTCTATTACTTTTTTGTCACCCAAAAAAGTCTTAATCTACTGTCATCCTGAATTTGTGATTTGTCTTTCCGAACTTGTTTCGGAATCTAAAAATATAAAGACCCTGAAACAAGTCCAGGGCGACAGGTGGGAGTTAAAAGTGAAAAGCGGAAGTTAAATCTTTTTCCTGAATTTGTGATTTGTCTTTCCGAACTTGTTTCGGAATCTAAAAATATGACAAGTCGTCCCAGTCATTATTAAATTCTTCGATGAGACTAATCTTCCAATCTCGATGCCAGTTTTTTAATTGCTTTTCTCTTTGAAGAGCACTGTTTACATCATTAGTTACTTCAAAGAAAACAAGTTTTTTAAGTTTATATTTTTGAGTAAATCCCAAGACTAAACCTGATTTGTGCTCGTACACTCTGCGCTGTAAATTATTTGTTACACCAATGTATAATGTGCCTCTTATTTTATTAGTAAGAATGTATACATAATATTGTTTATTCATAGAAGTTATTATGTATTAAAGAAGATGAAGAGATCCTGAAATGAATTCAGGATGACAGGCGGGAGGTTCAGGATGACAGGCGGGAGGTTCAGGATGACAGGCGGGAGGTTCAGGATGACAGGTGGGTTTTAGGCTTGTCATTCTGAACTGGTTTCAGAATCTTTAGATCCTGAGACAAGCTCAGGATGACAGGTGAGGGTTTGGGATGAAAAAAGTAACAAGGTTTATTTGACTCACATACAAAACGAGAGTATAGTAATTTTAACTTCCGCTCTTCGCGGATTTTGTTTATAAAACTTAATAGACGACGCTATAATATTGAAAGATATACTGCGATCGTACAATTAAATATATGTCATTATTTGACTTAAAAGCATTGAACGCAACACTGGTTCAACTAGAAGAAGACAAAAATATACCACGCGCTAAAATTATTGATGCTATAGAACAAGCGTTAGCAGCTGCATATAAAAAAGATTACGGAAAGAAGGGGCAAATTATCCGCGCTGGATTCAACGCTGAAAATGGTGACGTGGAATTCAATCAAGTAAAAATTGTTGTCGACGATACTATTGTTCGCCCTGAACTGACTGATACAGAAAAAACTGCAAAAGAATTAACCAACGAAACAGAAGGTATTGTTGCAGAAGATACTGATGAACGAATTCAATTTAATTCTGAACATCACATCTACATTGACGATGCAAAGAAGATTAAAGCTGATGTTGTATTAGAAGAAGAACTTATCTTCCCTCTTGAATCACATGAAGATTTCGGACGTATTGCAGCCCAAACTGCAAAGCAAGTTATTATCCAACGAATTCGTGAAGCTGAAAAACAATCAATCATCGAAGAGTTCGCAGACAGGCAAGGTGACATCGTTTCAGGTATTGTTCAGAAAGTTGAACGCGGAACAGCTTTCATTGATATTAATGGTGTAAACGGAATCATGCCTCGCGAAGAACAAATTCCTGGAGAATTCTATCAAACAGGGCAACGTATGAAAGCATACTTGTATCTTGTAGAAGAAACACCACGTGGTGTTAACTTGCGTCTATCGCGAAGCCATCCACGATTTATCGAAGTATTGTTTGCACTTGAATCTCCAGAAGTTGCATCAGCAACGGTTGAGATTAAAGCTATTGCACGTGAAGCAGGAAGCAGGTCAAAAATTGCTGTTTGGAGTAATGATGAAAACATCGACCCAATCGGAGCATGTGTTGGTCAAAAAGGAATTCGTGTCGCAACGGTTATGAGCGAACTAGGTGGAGAAAAGATCGACATTATTCCTTGGTCAGATGATCCAGCAGAATTAGTTGCTGCGGCTCTAGCACCAGCAAAAGTTATCGATATCGAGGTTGATGAAAATGAACGTTACGCAAAAATTCAAGTTGCTGATGACCAATTGTCACTAGCTATTGGTAAAGGAGGGCAAAATGTACGTCTTGCTGCAAAGCTTACGGGATGGAAAATTGATATTGCAGGTATTGAAGGAGAAGGATCGAAAGAAAAAGAAGACGGTGAATCAGTTCCAGTTGAAGAAGCAACCGATACTGAAGAGACTACCGAGGAAGTTGTGGAAGAAAAAGTTGCTGAAGTAGTTGAGGTGGCTGAAGAATAAGTCACTACTGAAACAGATGACGCTGTGCAAGTTGAAGAAAAGGTGAACTCTGAAGGAGGAGAGAGTGATCTAGGTCAAGAAACAAAAGAATAGTGATACACTGTTCTTATATTAATTAAATAATCTATTCTTACTATTATGTCTACAAATCTCTGGCACGATATCCCTCGAGGAAATACTCCAAATGAATTAAACGTTATTATTGAAATTCCAAAAGGATCGCCAAACAAGTATGAAATTGATAAAGAAACAGGGCTTATTGCTCTTGATCGAGCCAACTATACTGCAACGGCCTACCCTTTTGATTACGGTTTTGTACCACAAACATTATGGGATGATAATGATGCTTTGGATGTTATTATTCCGACAACATACCCATTGCAAGTTGGTATCTTGGTAAAAGTTCGACCAGTTGCAGTGATGGAAATGATCGATAGCGGTGAATCAGATTATAAGATCATTGCCGTTCCTATCGAAGACCGTCGATGGGAAGATGTTCAAGATTTAGCAGATTTGAACAAGCATATGTTGAAAGAGTATGCTCACTTCTTTGAAACGTATAAAGCTTTGAAGTCAGACGAAAAAGATAAATACAAGGTAACCGTAAACGGATACAAGGGAAGAGAAGATGCTATTGCAGCGATTGAAAAATCAATCAAATTATATGATGAGAAACACGCAAAATAAATAAAGTAGCAAAAAACACCTTCGGGTGTTTTTTGTTGCATTAAATTTTTAGAATGTTTGTCATCCTGAATTTGTGATTTGTCTTTCCGAACTTGTTTCGGAATCTAAAAATATGACAAGTCGTCCCAGTCATTATTAAATTCTTCGATGAGATTAATCTTCCAGTCTCGATGCCAATTTTTTAATTGTTTTTCTCTTTGAAGAGCGCTATTTACGTTATTAGTTATTTCAAAGAAAACAAGTTTTTTAAGTTTATATTTTTGAGTAAATCCCAAGACTAAACCTGATTTGTGCTCGTACACTCTGCGCTGTAAATTATTTGTTACACCAATGTATAATGTGCCTCTTATTTTATTCGTGAGAATGTATACGTAATAATTTTTCATTACAAGACATTATTACAAAAGCAATATGAAAAGATTATGAAAGATAGGTATAGATCCTGAAACATACCCTAGGGCATACTCTCTTGAGTAAAACTCAATTCACCTAAACTTCAGGATGACAGGTGGGAATTTGGGATGAGAAGAAAGGGTGATATAATTTCAATATGAAAAAGATAATACGACAACGAAATGAAGGTGAACTATTAACTATTCCAAACGGTGAGCCAACTGTTGTTTATCGCGGAAGATTAGGAGCTATGGTTGAATTCCCTGTCTTGCAAGACCGAGGTGAAGGATATATTGAACTTGTTTTTGAAAAGTTCTGTCGTCCACCTGGAACACGAATTATAGCTGTCCGAGATGATAAAATCTTGTTAAACAAGGAACATCGATTAGAAACTGATGGTTTTGATTGGCGGCTTCCAGGTGGAAAAGTTTTTGACACATTTGAAGAGTATGAAGAATTTCTTGGTGAAAATGTCCCTACTGAAAAAATAATCGATGGTGCTCGTAAAGAACTTCAAGAAGAAGCGCACTTAGATACATCTCATTTAGAAATTTTTGATAAAAGTATTTGTGGCTCAAGTGTTGAGTGGGATCTCTATTATGTTATTGCTCGAGACACCGTTGACTTCCATCTTGAAAACCATAACGAGGGTGAGGAAATAGAAGAACATCGTTGGTGTTCGTTTGAAGAAATTGAATCAATGTGTCGATCTGGTGAAATAAACGAGGGTCGTAGCGTCGCTGTACTGCTGAAATTCATCTCTTAGTAGACTATTGACTAAACACTCATAATATTGTAATATTTCCTATTAGTACACGAGCAATTGAATGCTTGTTATAATACATATATACAGATATTCATTAGTATTTAAACTTTTTTATGACAAAAATAACAACTTTAAACGGATTTATCGCACTCGCCTTATTAGTAGTACTTGCACTTGCACCATTGCAATTTGCTTCAGCTAATACAGGTGATAGCGATGGAGGATTCTTTAGTAATTTTCGTGAACGACAAGTAAATAACCGACAAAACGTGAAAGCAAGCCTACTGCAAATCCTTTCTTCAGAAGATGTAGTTACGGAGCCAGCAATTACAACCACTAACGATACGTACTCACGAACGAATCTTGCAATAGCAACGTATCAATTAACTGACATTGCTGATCGTATCGAAAGTCGAATGCTTATTTTAGAGAATCAAGGAGCAACTCTTTCGTCTGAGGCTTATACAATATTAGGATTAACACGAGTAAAAATAGAAAATGTAACTTTACTACTTGCCACACAAGAATTTACAAATTCTACAGTAATAACTAACGAATTAGCTAGCGTTCGAACAGACCTACAAAATATCATTAGCGAAATAAAAGAAATACTTTCAAAATAATAATTCAAGCATTATAAAAATGTCTCACTAGAGGCATTTTTATTGTGTGATATAATACAGAAAGAGAAAATAATTCTCATGTTTTAAAATTAGTACTATTAAAAAATAATTCTCACATACATTTATGACTAAACAATTATCATTACTAACAATTATATCAATCCTGCTTAGCTTTGTATTATTTACAGGAATTGTTTTTGCTGAAGTTAACGTAGAGGTTGATGCTGAAATAACAACTGAAGATACAGAAAATACTGGAGATGATACGGACGAAATCGAAGAAGAAAATAACGAGGAAGAAATGGAACAAGATGGGGATAGTGAAATTACTGAAGAAGAAAATGGAGAAGATGCAACAGAGGTAGAAGAAAGAGACAACAGAGAAACAGAAGTTACAGAAGTTGCAGAAGTTACAGAAGTTGCAGAAGTTGACGATGAAAATGCTCTCCGTACACGAATTAAAGCCAAGATGGAATTACAGGCAAAGCAGCGCGCACTCTTACAGCAACGAAAGAACGACCACGAAAATGCTTTGAGAGAGCAGACTGATCAAAAGCGCAACACTCAGATAAACGCTCGAGTTGTTTTAGCAAAACGTATCGTCGTGCGAACAAAAAATATTCACGATCGTTTAGCTACACTGTTAGAAAAAATTAATGCGCGTGCTATAGCCTTGGCTGAAAGTGGCGTAGACATAGAGAAAGCTACAGAACAGACAGCAACAGCGCAGTTACATCTTGATGCTGCAGCATTGTCTATTGGTGAACTTGAAGTACTTATAAATACATGGGTTGAAATAAATACGGGAGATACATCTAACACTATTGATCAGGCTGTACAGGAAAATAAAGCGTCGTTTAAAATGATGATTGATACTACTCGAGACTCATTGCGATCTGCTTATAAAACCATGAAAGATGCAATACATATCTTGAAAGCAGCTGCAAAAAATGTAAAAGTTGAAACTACTACCGAGACTGAAGTTGAGGCTGAAGTCTAATTATCATTAATATTAAATATATAAATTTTATGAAACAAGTACCACAAGGGACAAAAGGACGTAGTCTTACAACGGTTATTATTGTTATTCTTATCACTATTATTGCATTCTTCTTACTCAGTAAACCAAAGGTATCAGTTGCACCGATACCAGAAGAGGGAGTTAACCAAGAAGAGCTTGAAAACTTGGACAGCATGAAAGACCAGTCAGAAATATCAGAAGAAGACGATATTAATACTCTTGAGACAGAACTTAATGCAACAAGTTTTAATGAGCTTGAAGCAGATCTTGAAGCGTTTGATTTTTAACATTTACAAACAGTGTTCAAGAAAAACCGCTTTCGCGGTTTTTCTTTTTACATAAATTCCTTATTGCTTTCTGATAAGTACTAAACATGAAAAAGTAACAAGGATATTTGACTCAAACTTCATTTCTGCTAAACTGCCAACCATATTGCAAGCTAATTATTTTCGCACACTAACATTATATCTGCAGCGAAAATTTTAAGGGCACACAATATTGTTTGAAAATGAGATTTTTTTGTAGCACCGCTACTAAAATTGAATTTGAAAATAATATTGAAAGTCATTAAGATTTACAGCAAGATATATTGTTAGTGTGCGAAATAACAATAAATATATATGAAACTTACAAGTAAAATAGAAAAAAAAGAAGACTCAGTAATCGACATCATTGCAGAACTTGCAACAGAAGATTTTGTAACGTATCGCGACGCTGCGGTAAAGAATCTTGGTGAAAAAGTTGAAGTAAAAGGATTCCGCAAAGGTGCTGTTCCAGAAGACACGCTTGTAAAACATGTTGGTGAAGCTGCTATTTTAGAAGAAATGTCACAACTAGCTATTAGCGCCGCATATATGGAATTAGTTAAAGAGCACAACATTAATGCTATTGGACGACCAGAAATTTCAGTAACGAAACTTGCACCTGAAAATCCACTTGGATTCACTATTACCGTAACCGTAATGCCAGAAATCAAACTTCCAGACTATAAAAAAATTGCCGGCGAAGTAATGACTGGAAAGGATGACCTTGAAGTTACAGACAAGGAGGTCGATGAAGCTGTTGACCACCTGCGCAAAATGCGTGCAGGAGCAGCTACATGCGAACATGATCATGCAGAAGGTGAAAAATGCGAACATGATGAGAAAGACAAAAAGGAGCCTAAGCTACCTGAACTAAATGATGAGTTTGTAAAAACTATGGGAGAATTTAAGGATGTAGCCGAATTCAAAGCAAAACTTAAAGAAAATATTGCTCAAGAAAAACAGAGTCGTGCAGTAGAGAAAAAACGTATTGATGCACTAGAGCAAGTTATGGAAAAGACAAACATTGAAATTCCCAGTGTACTTGTAGAATATGAACTTGATAAGATGATGCATCAAATGGAACACGACATCGCTATGAGCGGTATGAAATTTGACGAATATCTTGAGAAGATTGAAAAAACAAAAGAAACTTTGCGTGAAGACTGGAGAGAAACGGGAGAGAAACGTGCAAAAATGCACATGATCATTAATGCTATCGCTGAAGAAGAAAAGATATCTCCTACAAAAGAAGAGCTTGAAACAGAAACAGCAAAACTTATGGAGCAATACAAAGACATGAAAGATATCGATGAAAACAATGTTCGAATGTATGTTGCAGGAATTCTGACTAATCAAAAAGTGTTCGACTTGTTAGAAAAGCAAAGAGTCTAAACGACTATGCTTTTCTTATGCGGAGCTCTATTGAAATAACGAACGAAGAGATTATATTTGAAAAGCGATAGTTTGAAGCTTAGAAATAAAACTTAAATATTTTTTGTAAAAGTAAACCCCTTCCAATGTATGGAGAGGGGTTTTCTTTTAGAAGTTTCTCAAGTAACTACTAGTTGTTACGAGGCTCGGATCCCGCATAAACGCGGAACTGATTTTGTTGTACAAAACCATTTACCTTAATGGTAAGCGGTTGCACATTGAAGGTAATAAATGCTTGACCAAATCTTGACCTTGCAATATTGGCAGCATACTGAGACCTTTCAATGTTTGTTTTGAACAAAATGGTTTCACCATTTTGTGTGACGGTCATCCAAAGTAAATTGGTGATTAATGACCCATCACCAGAAACAGTCAGATCAGTCCAATGACCGTACTCAACAGGAGCACTTGCTCCAATTGAACGTCCATTTGCATCAACACCAGTACCTCCGGTGAGTGCCATAGGGTCGCAAGATGTAAGTAGTAACAATGTAGAAATTGAAAATAATATTGTTTTTAGAGTTTTCATAATGATTTGTTTTTATTTGAGTGAATACTACTTTATATACGAACGAGTCATATACACAGTAGTATTCAATCACAAGTCATGAAAACATTATTTCAAGGTACTTTCTTCACTTCTTATATAAAAGTATAGCATATTATGATACTATTGTCAAGTTTCTTTGCATGACAAAATACTACCCGACTGTGCGAGGTTGGACCTCGCACAGTCCTTATAAAACAAAGAAAGACTCGCACTTCAGAGCACTTTTTACTACGTTTTAAATTCAGAATATTAAATAACAAAAGAAACGTAACGACTATTTAGAATTAATCCTTTAGAGCTCATTGTTCGTTGTTACTCCTTTTTTCATTTCACCTTGCACCCTATGGTACTCTCTAAACCTTGTATTTTAAGGTTTTCTCACCTATAATACGTTCATTAGCCAGTCTTAATTACCCTATTTTATGTTAATCCCAACAGTTATCGAAAAAACACACGGAGGTGAACGAGCGTATGATATTTACTCTCGCCTTTTAAAAGATCGCATTATTTTTGTCGGTGGTGGTATCGACGACCATATGGCAAACCTTGTTATTGCTCAATTACTATTTTTAGAATCAGAAGACCCAAAAAAGGACATTTTTATGTATATTAACTCACCAGGAGGGTCAGTTACGTCAACTTTGGCAATGCTTGATACTATGAATTACATTAAACCTGAGGTTTCAACTGTTTGTGTTGGTATTGCCGCTTCTGGTGGTTCTGTCTTGCTTGCAGGTGGTGCAAAAGGGAAACGGTTTATTTTGGAAAACGCAGAAGTTATGATTCACCAACCCTGGGGTGGTGCACAGGGGCAAGCAACAGATATTGAAATTACCGCACGACATATCATTGCAACTCGAACAAAGCTCAACAAGATTCTTGCCGAACGATCTGGTCAAAAACTAGCCAAAGTTGAAAAGGATGTTGAACGTGACTTTTATATGTCATCAGACGAGGCTGTAAAATATGGTATTGTCGACAAAGTGATGAAGCCTCGCAAGAAATAGTTAAAAACTCTACTTATGCTAAAAGACGGACATGTCATTCGACATGTCCGTCTTTTATGTGCTATGATAAAAAATAGCTGAATTACTGAGAATGACTGAAAATTGCAGCATAGGACCTACTATACAATAATTTTTCGACTAAATATCTACAAATGCTCACTCTCTTGAACAAAAATCTTCGATAATGCTTTGCATTAACTACGTTTTTTCTTCCACGAAAGCAACCATTTTAAAAAATTTAATTTGAATCTTATTATTAAGTAGATCTCATTTATAAGTCTAACGACTTCACATTCAAGAATGAAACTTACTCACCTTTTGGAACCAATTTTTCGAAAGAAGCCAATTAAAATGGCCGCGCTGATCAAGTAGCGGTTCTTGTGTTGTGAAATAAAAACCTATGACAACAACAATTATTGTTGCATTGGTTGGGGCTTTGGTTGGATTAGCAGCAGGATACTATGTACGTTATATAGTATCGCTATCCAAGAAAAAATCTTTGGAGATTGACATAAAACAAATTCGTCTCCAAGCAAAAGAAGAAGCTCAATCAATCATCGAGAAAGCAGAACATAAATCAGAAGAAATTCTTAAAGAAGTAAAAGTAAAAGAAAGCAAAAAAGAAGATGAATTTAGACAAAACAGTGAACGGCTATTTAAACGAGAAGAACAGATCGATAAGCGTCAGCAGACTGTTGATTCAGAAATTCAAAAGATAAAACAGAAGACTGAAGATTTGCAAGCTATTAAGGAAAAACTTTCTGAAAAAGATGCAGAGAAAACAGCAGAACTAGAACGTATCAGCAACTTAACCGCTGACGACGCAAGAAAAGAGCTTATTGGCGACATTGAACGTCGATCAGAAGCTGATCTTGTCGCACGTATTCAAAAATTAGAGCACATCAATAAAGAAAAACTCGACAATCGTGCTCGAGAAATTTTAGTAACTACAATTCAACGATATGCAAATAGTACAGTAAATGATCTGACAACAACAGCTGTTTCAATTCCATCAGATGATGCCAAAGGTAAGATTATTGGTAAAGAAGGTCGCAACATTCGAGCATTCGAACGTGCTGCTGGTGTTGAATTAATTGTTGACGATACACCTGATACGGTAATTGTTTCATCATTTGATCCGATTCGCAGGCAAGTTGCACGTGTTGCACTTGAAAACTTAATCCTCGATGGACGTATTCAACCCGCTAAAATCGAAGAAGCTGTTGAAAAAGCTAAAGGCGAAATAAACACCATTATTAAAGAGAAAGGTGAACAAGCAGCATATGATGTTGGTATCTTGAACCTTGATCCACGTATTGTTGCTATCTTGGGACGACTATACTTCCGAACAAGCTATGGACAGAACGTATTACAACACAGTATTGAAATGGCACATATTGCCGGCATGCTTGCAGAACAACTAGGAGCTGATCCATATATTGCCCGAGCAGGAGCTTTGGTCCACGACATTGGAAAAGCTTTGGATCATGAAATACAAGGCACTCATGTTCAAATTGGTATGCGAATCTTGCGTAAATTCGGCGCCGACGAACGAATTGTAACCGCTATGAAAGCTCACCACGAAGAATATCCTTATGAATCACTAGAAGCTGTTATTGTACAAACCGCAGACGCTATCTCAGGAGCAAGGCCTGGTGCTCGTCGTGACACATCAGAGAACTACATCAAGCGATTACAAGAATTAGAAGGTGTAGCAACAAGTTTTGACGGTGTAGAGAAAGCATTTGCCTTATCAGCAGGGCGTGAAGTACGCGTGTTTGTATATCCTGACAAAGTTTCGGATCTAGAAGCTGAGAAAATGGCTCGAAATATTGCCGACCAAATAGAACAAGACTTAAAATATCCTGGAGAAATAAAGATTACCCTTATTCGAGAGAACCGATTAACAGAATACGCTCGATAGAAAAACATATACTTCCATACTAAAAAGCCGTTAGAACATTGCTGTCTAACGGCTTTTTTGCTATTTATTACATCTTTCTATAAGATATATAACCCATCCTAGTGCAAGAGGAATGAGTAATCCTATTAAATAAAACATCATATAAACAATCCCAGATGCCCAGGAGTCTACAATACAGAGTGTAAAAAAAGTAGCTCCAGCTAACCAGAATGGGCTAACCCATCCTAGAAATATATAGAAGTTTATTTTATTACAGTTTGTAGGATTTTTGAGAAAGGACTCATCCTCTTCGAGAATGATAGAGAAATGAACAATAACACCAATATAGAGCATGCAAGGTATGAAAAACAAACCGAACATCCATCCTTGACCATGCATCATTATGAAAGGTGTTAGAAATACCATTATTCCTAAGGAAAAAATGTGTATCATCTTACTTGTATCTGTCATAGTATAGTACTTTCCTTTATAGTACGTCTTCAAAACATTCTGTCAAACACAAAAGATCCTTGCAAGACCATAAAATTGACAAGCGAGTTATTTCATTGCCAGCCTCTTTACTTCCTAATTCGTTGTAATATAATGATATTACAGGTTTTTACAAAAACTTGGTCGATCATCTTTACTAGCTTTTAATAAAAATTTATCATACGAATTTTTCTTAAGAGAAAAATTGTATCATAAATTGATTCATATCGATATGAAAAAAGCAGATTTAGCACAAATGGTGCAAGACGAACTACAAGGAACACGAGCACAAGCAGAACGACTTGTACAAATGTTGTTTGATGCCGTTGCAGGGGAACTTGCAAAGGGTGGTACTGTAGATATTGCAGGATTCGGAAAATTTGAAGCCCGAGCCCGAGCAGCACGTGAAGCTCGTAATCCACGAACAGGTGAAGCTGTTCAAGTTGCAGCTACTACTGTTCCAAAATTCAAAGCTTCAAAAACTTTGAAGGACACAGTTGCAGGAAAATAAGGATTTTAAGCAAAATGAGTTAATGATTTAATTTTTATTAACTCCTCGGCTCGGAAATATAATATCTTATATTATATTTCCCTCGCTCTACGTCGCTCATAATTCTACTTCATTCCAAGATAAAAACCGTCGAATGACGGTTTTTATCTTGGCTTATTTTTTCGAAGTAGCTAACTACCTTGAAATAAGGATTCTGAGCATCTCTTGATTTTAAAATCTATCTTTATTTATAATATGAATGCTAGATTGCTTCGCTATGCTCGCAAAGACGAAAAGCCTTGCTTTTCGTCAACAATAGGAACAAAGCTCTTATTTGTCTTTGCGAAGAATGAAGCAATATAGAAACCCTCTTTAATCCTTTTTAAACCGTATCATCTTCGTCTAAAATCTCGCGTCCAATCACCTCTTCTAGAATATCCTCAAGTGCCACAATACCGACAAGTTCCCCTACCGTATCAAGAACAACAGCTAAGTGCTGATGTTTACGCAACATACTATTTAGCAGTAGATCTAATTTCATGCCAGAACTTACCGTCATACAATCTTCTTTATACTCCTCCAATGTCCCTCCTTGCACTCCAACCAAATCACGGACATGTACCACACCAACAATTTGATTTTTTTCTTTATAGAAAAGTGGAATACGTGAAAATCCTTCTGATTTAATCTTTTCACACAAAGCGTTATCAATCTCCGAAGAGACTTCACAAGAAAACACTTGGTCAATATGTGTCATAATCTCGCTTACTGTTTTATGAGAAAACCGCAATGCCCCATGGAGAATACGCTCTTCGTCAACATCAATCGGAGAATCCGGATGGTCTTCATGTTCTGCAACAATCTGAATAAGTTCATTATGAGAATATACAGTTGGTAGTTCATCGGAAAGAAAGTGATCAAGTATAAGAGAAAGTGGAAATACAATAGGGTACAACATAAAGCGAATAACTTTTACAAAAGGAATCATACGCGCACCAAAAGTTAAAGCATATCGTGAAATGATTGCTTGTGGAATAATCTCACCAAAGAGAAAAATTAAGCTTGTAGCAATAAGGCTCGCAGTAATTCCACTAGCAAAACTAGTGAGTAAGACAGCAATAACCGTATTAACAGCTACATTACCCAACAGGAGTGTCGTGAGAAGAAGGTTCCCTTTTTTTCGAACAGGATAAATCGTAGTTGCATCTTTATCACCTAAATCTCCTTTACGCTTTAGATCGTGTACGTTAAGACCCATCAAGCCTAATGTAAGCCCTGAAAAGAGCGCTGAGAGCGCTACAAGTCCAATAGTTATAATAATACTAAGAATCATTATCAAGTAACCGTTATGATATCATATACTTTGCAAAACAAAAGCCCAGGGACTTTTGTCCTCTTGAGCTTTGTACTGTTTCAATTTAATGACCTAGATTTTTTTTTAATAATTACCGGTAATTTTTTTGTGTAAAAAAAGTTCCGAAAAATAAAATCTTCTGTCAAAAGAAAGTTCAAATGATTAGTTTCTCTAATCTCAAAACCTCCGTCATTGTCGAGAATCAAAACATGAGCACGATAACAATGAAACCAGTAAGACTTATTACCAACCTTAATCATATTCATTCTTTCTAAGAGCTGTACCTGCATTCGATTCTTTATCGGCATAACATCTTTCTCAGTCTCTCGAAAAACATGTTGAATATTAGCATAGGCTAATTCCACCGAATCAAACGGAGGCAGTCTTTTAAGCTTATCAATGATAGTTTCAAATCTTTGGCATTTCTTCATCTAGGTCTATATATTTTTATTGGTTGATTTAATAAATATAATACAATTATATATTGAGAATGTAAAGCCATTGAATATATATTCAATCTTTGCTACTATAGCAAAGTCTTGAAAATTTGCGGGCGTAGTTTAATGGTAGAATGTCTGCCTTCCAAGCAGAGTACGGGAGTTCGATTCTCCCCGCCCGCACAGCATGAAAAAGTCAGAGATTCTTCTCTGACTTTTTCTATGCATGTCTGTGGTGCGAGAATCGAACGAGCGTAGAGAGTTAAATGAGCTACAGAGTGTTTTGCAAAAACGCGACAATAGCGAATTTATGTCGGAACTACATTTATAATGATTGTAGAGAATATATAAATAAGTTCTCGACCCGATTCCCCCCGCCCGCACAAATACAAAAGACACCCTGACTAAACCGTACCCCTTTTAGTAGACACTAAATAAAAAAACCTAAGCATTTAATAAAAGATGATTCCTGTATTCTACAGGGGTCATCTTTTTTAAATCCCACTGCTGTCGGTTAGTGTTGTAGTACTCAATGTACTTCGATACAACTTCCTTTAGTTCACTAAACGTCCTACAATCTTTGTAATCAATATCATCTTTCATGTGACCAAAGAATGACTCAATCGGCGAGTTATCTATACAGTTACCACGACGTGACATTGATTGAATCATTTTAAGGTTCTGTAGTGCTTCACTGAAAATTGGACACAGGTTTTTATTGCTGTGTCCACTTTGTGGGGTACGGTTCAGACGGGTGTTTTTTAATCTATCTCCACTTAATAGAACACCCTTTACTTGGCATTTGTTTCATCTCAACATTACCATTCTCGGCAATTTCTATCATTACTTGTTCTAAATCTTGTAGGCATCCTCGATATTGCATGTACCCTTCTGCATTAAAGCCAAAGAAATCCGGAGTACATACTGCTCCATAATTCTTTGCGACAGACTGATCTTCGTCTACAAGATATGGGAAAGAAAAATTATTTTCCTCGGCAAAAATTTTCATATTATCTGGACTATCAAGCTCTACGAATTCATAATTATTCGACATAACTGCAAACACCTTAACCCCCTCTTCTTCTAATTTTTTCGCCGTCACTACAAATTCGGTAATAATTTCTAGAACATAAGGACAATGATTACAGATAAAGGCAACAACAAAACCTTTTGAAGTATCTTGTTCGGAAAGCGATATAGTATTACCTGCAATTACATCGCGAAGACTAAAGTCAGGTGCGATTATATTTGGATTAAATGGCGGTGTTGAAAGTAACATATTATTTTTGATTAATTTATATTTTCAGTATAGCTTAATAATTAATCAAATACGAAAAAAGCCAAGATTTCTTTATGAAATCTTGGCTTTTTCTCTTTTAACATTAGGCTGCCAATAAAATTGGTTCAACTACCTCACTAATCTCATACCAATTACTGACAATATGAACATTAGGAAGTGGTGTATCTTCATATCTATCAATAGCAACCTTGTTCCATGACTGTCTCAATATAAAGACATACATACTGAGGTTCAACTGTGCCGCATCGCAAGCATGCTTTACTGAATCTTCAAAATAGAATCGCACCTGTGAAAAATCATAGTTGTCGATCTTGCTTTGATGGCTCGTATGTACCTTTTTACGAACTAAACCGGGCGGTAACAACATGTGCGTTGCCATCTCATGCTCTTTAAATCGACTTGTAACGACATCACCAAACTTGCACAATCTGTGTCCTTTTATCATCCAAAGAACTTTGAGAGCCTGCGGATCAAGTTTCATATTTTGGTACTCTTCTGTTTCATAAAACTCGCCTTCTGACTTAATAACTTGCTGGAGAGTAATACCGAAATGTTTCTCCCATAAGATAAAGTTGTTTAGATCATCAATCGTAACTACTTTATTGTATTTCTTACCAAGGAACTGATGAAAGTTCCAAACGGTTCCAAATACTATTGTCTCATCACAGTCAGTAGCAAAATTCATACCCCTCATTTTGTTTTTTTTCGTTTATAATAGTGTAATTTGTTGGTACCATAGCATAGGTAAAATAAAAAAACACCTCAGGTGTTTTTTTATTTTAAGCATAAGCGGTCTATCTTGCTCCTAATTCAACCAGTCTTTCAAATAAAACACTAAAAACACTACTGCAGCAATCACCGCAATACCTCCAATGACGAACCAAAATGCTAGCGGGTGTCCTGCTCCAGGCAGTGCAACATTCATACCATACAAACTTGAAACAATAGTTGGAATAGTTAAGCCAATAGTTAGCACGGTAAGCAACTTAATTACCCGATTCAAATTATTTGTCATAATTGTGGAATAAGCGTTTCGAATGTTTGAAATCGCTTTCA
>Ga0222661_1000136_pt1 | contig 36649 bp, 37 predicted proteins | sample AntAcemetagen551_FD_179851 | JGI IMG/M metagenome (GOLD analysis project Ga0222661, IMG submission 179851) | Saline water microbial communities from Ace Lake, Antarctica - #551 | ecosystem: Environmental > Aquatic > Non-marine Saline and Alkaline > Saline | place: Antarctica: Ace Lake...
TGTTAGTGATCATGAAAACATAATTGGACAAGCATTACTCGACCATATTACTAACAACAATAATACTAAACACATCAAGTACACAAAGCAAAACTTTGTTTTAAACGAAACTGAAGCAATTTGCATTGACGACGATATTTTTGTCATCATGAGTGAGTCTAAATTACAGCAACCAAGCGATCTGGCTGATATGGGAAAGCCAGAATTGCTAATTCAAATGTTTGAAATTTTCAGTTTTGTCAAATCTGCCAAGCAACTACGCAAGTTTTTAAACAATATTCAACATAATTATATTATATCTACACAAAATAAACTAGGAACTAAGCGTTTTTATTTTAACATGCGACCCATTACTGCACCAACTATCCCAGGAACTAAGAGTGGTGAAGTTGCGCGGGACTATTCCAGGTTACCAGCGTTTTTTCATTTCACCATGAAAGAGTTTCAAACCAACCGCAAGTTTAGCAACCTATTTGGTGACGAGATTGCAATAATTCGTTCACGTGTACAGTTTTTTCTTAAAAACCGTAAGTGGTATGATGAAAAAGGCGTTCCATACACACTTGGACTACTTTTATCTGGAGAACCTGGCACAGGTAAAACATCCTGTATCAAGTGTTTGGCCAATGAAACAAATCGTCATATTATCAACATAAATTTAAACAGCGATATTACAAAAACTCAAGTGGAAAACTTATTTTTTAACGAAAGCATTGTAATTTTGAATCAATTTACTGGTCAAAACGAAAAGTACAATATTCCTCTGGATCAGCGTATTTACGTACTTGAGGACATTGATTGTCAAGGAGATTTAGTATTAGACCGTAATCTTACTAGAATACGTACAAACAAAAAAGATATTAGCGGTTCTGAAAAAATGGACATGTCTTTTTTACTAAATCTTTTGGACGGCGTCTTAGAAACACCTGGTCGAATTATTATCATGACGTCAAACTATCCCGACCTTTTAGACAAGGCCCTAATTCGTCCTGGTCGAATTGACATTATCTCCAAGTTTCAAAATTGCTCTAATAAGACAATTATTGAAATGATGGAGTTCTTTTACAATATTACGCTTATTGAGTCCCAAAAAATAATAATTCATCAACTTGAAGATAATATGTTAACACCTGCGGAATTGTCCAAAATAATGTTTGAACAATTTGGTGAGGTAAATTTGGCTATTGCATCTTTAATTAAAAAAACTATTCCCGATTTAATTGAAAAAAAATTTAAACATGAACCTGAACCTGAACCTGAACCTGAACCTGAAACTGAACCTGAACCTGAAACTGAACCTGAACATGAGTCTGAGTCTGAACCTGAACCTGAAACTGAACCTGAACATGAGTCTGAGTCTGAACCTGAACCTAGTGTAAATAATGTAAAGCAAAATAATTATAGAAATAGTTATACTGAATGGAAAATGTAAATATCATCTTAAATAACAAAACAATATATAAATATAAATATTTTATATATTATGGACAATTATGATATGGTAAGTATACCATCAACACAATTTTCATTAGTTGACATAACAACTAATAATTCTGACTTAGATGCAAATACCTTAGATGCAAATACCTTAGATGCAAATACCTTAGATGCAAATACCAACTCAAAGGTAAGCACAAATTTATCTTCGTTCATGGTGCCTGTAAAACCTACTTTAAAAAATAAAATTACCCAATATCCAATACATATTCAAAAAAATTATTCTCTAAAACCCACATATCAAACAAACCAAACTAACATACATTCAAATATTAACTCAAGTTGTAATCCTTGTTTATTTATACAAAAAACTGTATTAGTTGTTTCAACACTAGGGTGTATTTATTATTTTTTAAAACGGGCTAATATGTAAAAGTATATTGTAAATAATTATTCAAAATCAAACCCATTTATCATCCAATCTTTAAACTTGGGTATATTGCGAGGATGAAATCTATTCTTCATCAAGTCTTCTTTAAACAACATACAGTTTATTTTCATTTGTTTATAATCATAATTAAATATATACAGATTTTGAAATAAACAATTCCAATGAAATGAACGATCACAATTTATTTTATTTTGATTTTTTTCTAGCAACCGTATAGCACCTTCTGACGGATTTAAAGACAAGAGATTCCAATGTATTTTATCTGGATTTTTTTCTAGCAACTGCATTGCACTTTCTGACGTATTGCGAGATAGGTTTGGCCAATATATTTTATCTAGATTTTTTTCTAGCAACTGCATAGCACGTTCTGACGTATTACAAGACAAATATTTCCAATTTATTTTATTTGGATTCTTTTCTAGCAAGTGTATAGCTGATGAATTTGAAGACAAAGCCCACCAACAAATTTTATCTGGATTTTTTTCTAGAAACTGTATAGCACCTTTTGACGGATTTTCAGACAAGATATTCCAATGTATTTTATCTGGATTCTTTTCTAGCAACTGCATTGCACCTTCTGACAAATTGTAAGTCAAATTTGGCCAATATATTTTATCTGGATTCTTTTCTAGCAACTTTATTGCACCTTCTGATGGATTTAAACACAACACCAACCAAACTATTTTGTCTGTATTTTTTTCTAATAACCGCATGGCACGTTCTGACGTATTTTGAGACAACCAAAGCCAATGTATTTTATCTGGATTTTTTTCTAGCAACTGCACAGCACGTTCTGACGGATTTTGAGACAAACACGTCCAATTTATTTTATCTGGATTTTTGTCAAGCAACCGCATAGCACCTTTTGATGAATTTTTAGACAAATAACACCAATCTATTTTATGTTTATTAATCCAATCCAATAAACACATTGGTAATTCTATATTCATGGTTACCTTGTTATCTTAAATATTTGGCACTTTTATTTCATTTTTATAAAAATTATTCATAATAAAAACGTTTAATTAATTTGTAAATGGAATTACTTCTGTTTTAGCCTTAGAGCACGAAATGTCTTGTTTTTTAAGGGAAAAACATTTGCCGTTAAATGCATAAATTTTAGAGCTGTGCATAGCTTCTTGAGGCGGAGCAACACGAATCATGCAGTCACTACCCTCACACGTAGCCCTAAAACAAGTCGCAAGACCAAAGCCCAGTATAATTGACATTAAAATTCTACCTTGAGAAGAGTTAACAAATTTCGCCAAATGAAGTTTCATTTTAATAATTCTTTAAAGCGTTTGTTAGTATAGACTTTTATTTTATGTTTTTAAAGTATTTTACAAAAACATATAAAGATATCTTATATACTATTATTAGCATTCTTAAATATGTCTATCAACGCAGTCAAGCTCATAAACCATTCTCAGGGTGCAGATAATGAAGATGGTACCAGAGAGAACTTAGAGGAACTTGTGTGCTATTGTGCCCGTGTGTCTAATCCATCTAATCAATTAAACACATCCACCAATACCAAGTTACTCAATTATCTAATAAAGCACAGTCACTGGTCGCCATTTGAAATGGTATCTATTTGTTTAGAGATAAATACAACTCGTGATATTGCTCGTCAAATTCTAAGACATCGTTCTTTTTCTTTCCAAGAGTTTTCGCAACGCTATGCTGAGCCTGAGTTAGGGTTTGAGTACAAGGACGCTAGGCTTCAAGATAAAAAAAACCGCCAAAACTCAATTGAACTTAACTCAGATCAGTCTGATATTGCTGAGCAGTGGCAAAAAGAACAACTAAAGGTGGAAGACCAGTGTCAAACAGCATATAACTGGGCCATTTCTGCAGGCATCGCCAAGGAACAAGCTAGAGCCGTGTTGCCCGAGGGAATGACCATGACTCGTTTATATATGAACGGAACTTTGCGTAGTTGGATTCATTATATTAATTTAAGGACAGCAGATGGTACGCAAAGAGAGCATCGCATTATTGCGGGGGGGTGTGCTTCAGTGATTGAACCGCTGTTTCCGCAAATTGCTCAATTTAATCATTTTACAGATTAATCTGTGCCAGAGTCAAACCCATTAATCCTCCAATCTTTAAACTTGGCTATATTGCAAGGATGTAACCGATTCTTTATTAGGTCTTCTTTAAATAACATACAGTTTAATCTCATTTTTTTATAATCATATGTAAATATATTGGTATTACATGAGATGACTCTCCAATTTATTTTATCTGGATTTTTTTCTAGCAATTTCATAGCACCTTCAGACTCATTAAAACACAAAGATTGCCAATCTATTTTATCTTGATTTTTTTCTAGCAACTTTATTGCACGTTCTGACGTATTGTAAGACAACATTTCCCAATTTATTTTATCTGGATTCTTTTCTAGCAACTTTATTACACCTTCTGACGGATTATCAGACAAATATAACCAATCTATTTTTTCTTGATTTTTTTCTAGCAACCGCATAGCTGACGAATTTCCAGACAACATTTGCCAATCTATTTTATCTTGATTCTTTTCTAGCAAGTGTATTGCTGAGGGATTTTGAGACAACAAATCCCAATATATTTCATTTGGATTCTTTTCTAGCAACTGCATAGCTGACGGATTAATAGACAACCAACGCCAATGTATTTTATCTGGATTTTTTTCTAATAACTGAATAGCCAACGGATTCATACACAAAATATTCCAAGATATTTTATCTTGATTATTTTCTAGCAACCGCATAGCACCTTCTGACTCATTGTAAGACAATTCATCCCAATCTATTTTGTCTTGATTATTTTCTAGCAACCGTATAGCACCTTCTGACGGATTGTTTGACAAGCAACCCCAATTTATTTTATCTTCATTCTTTTCTAGCAACCGTATAGCACCTTTTGACGTATTGTTAGACAAATTATCCCAATATATTTGATCTGGATTATTTTCTAGCAAGTGTATAGCACCTTCTGATGGATTTTTAAACAACCAATTCATTTTTGTTTTATTTAGATTTATCCAATCTAATAAACACAAAGGTAATTCAACATTCATATTTATCATATTTATCATATTTATTAATATTTATTACACAAGTATTAATACAAAATCATTTTTTTCGTATTTAGCAACAAAAAATAATAAATGTGCAATGTCAAATCCAAAAAAATGAAACAATATAAATACTTTTTATATTGTATAGTTAGTAAAAGAAGATGAACCAATCTAAAGAGGACATATTTGTAAAGTCAATTTTGGCCAAAACAATATCTTTACCTATAACTCAAGTTGGCTCAAATTTAAAAGAAGTTCTACATAATGAAATTGCTAATATTGTTGAGGCCAAGTGTAGCATTGAAGGATATATTAAAAAACATTCAGTTCAAATTATATCTCATACATGCGGTCTAGTGACTGGTGCCAATGTTGTGTTTGATGTAACTTATTCGTGCGAAATTTTCCTACCTTGTGCTGGGATGATTTTGGATAGCTGTGTCATTACGTCTGTTTTGGAAAGTGCAGGAATGGAAGCAAAAAGCAACCAAAGTCCAAACATTTTTGTTGTGTTTATTTACCAAGACCATAATTTTGCCGAAGAAACAATAAAAGGTAATGTCGGAGACGCAATTGCTGTGCGAGTAATAGACTACCGATATGAAATCTACGACGAGTTTATTACTATTGTAGGAGAAATCATTTAATTTTGGGTTGTTTTTATAAAAAAATGAATAATAATATATCATAATAAATCATAATAAATCATAATAAATCATAATAATGGAAAATAATGACAATTTCAATTGTATGATATGTAAGGAAGTAATAAATAATAAAAATTGTACACTTACAATTTGTGGCCATAAATTTCATACTAGTTGTATTTTACAATGGGGACAAATATCGCCATTATGTCCATATTGCAGAACTAACATAATTAATTTATCAGATGAACCCTTATAATGTAATTTACCAGCAGATGAAGATACATATGATGAATTATTAAAAGAAATTCATACTCGAAATATTGATATAAGTAGTTTAACTGATATAATGCAAAATTATTTACAAAAATGTAAACAAAATAATATTAAACAAATAGAAAAAAAAGAAACAAATAGAAAAAATGAACAATTACGGAAAAATGAAATTATAAACAAGAACCCTAAAAAAGCAAAATTATTCGGTTGGATTTAAAATAAAACAAATTAATATTTGTTTTATAATTATGTTTTTTTAAGCAGTTTCAATGTAGTTTCTCCATATCTTTGTGTTGTTTCATGGGTATTTGGCGGTGGTTGTATGCAATATACATCATTTTGTCAAAAGATGCTTTTTTTATTGGATTTTCAAAATCTTCTTCCATAGTATCTTCTACAAAGGGTCTAAAGTAATTTACTAAACTACGTGATATGGTTGGTGGTTTTGCATCTTGCATTTTATCAAACATACTTCTTAAAATATCTTTTATATTATAGTATTTGTCTTCAAATATTACTACTTGACTGTCTTTTTCCCAACCAGTTTGCGTTAGGATAGTAATATGACCTGTATCGCAGTTGCTTACATATATGTTTTGATTTTTCGGCTGGGCTTCTGAAAAATGTATCATCTCAAACAACTTTTCAATGGATTTATGTGGAACACACATACATTTCCTATACATTTCATTTGTTATATGCGACAAGTCTTCTTTGCCATAAACATGTATATTAATATTGTTTGTTGTGTTGTTGTTTATTGTATTATTGTGTATTGTATTATTATGACTATTATTCATAATATTGGATGATTTTTCCAATTGAAGTTGTTCATTAAGTGTTTTTTGATGAGTTAATTCTTCAATTAATTGATTATTTTGAAGTTGCAATTGCTCAACCAATAATTGTTGGTCAACTTGCTTAATTTTACACGGTTTTTGTCGGTTTGTGTGTAATTTTAATTTTTGAGAACTATCAAATGAAACTTCACATCTTGCACATTTAAAATTTTTAGGCCGTAAAACTGCATTACTAGTTAATTTTGGATCAATACATGGTTTTTTTCGGTTTAAATGAATTTTAAAGTTAGCAGTTGACGAAAAAAACTTATTACAAACAGGACATATTCTATTAGCTACAACCATTCTCTAAATATATTTCTTAATATCTAAAAATATTATAAAATACGATATTAGTCTATATACGCGCATTATTTGCTATATTAGTCTATAAAAGCACATCAAAAAACATTAATAATATATATTCAAACTTCAAATATAATACCGTCTTAATTATTATTACATAATCATAATTATCAACTGTATTTTTGAAATAATTGGGTAAAAGTAGAGGGTATAATATGACCTTGATTTCAAATCCATAATTTAAAAAAGTTTTTATAATTTTTTAATAAAAATTGGAAAATATTGGGACCTAGATTTCAGACCTTAGTTTTATCAAAAAAATAAAAAATATATATTAGTCTATAAAAGCACATTATTTGCTATATTAGTCTATAAAAGCACATCAAAAAACATTAATAATATATATTCAAACTTCAAATGTAATACCGTCTTAATTATGATTACATAATCATAATTATCAACTGTATTTTTGAAATAATTGGACAAAAGTAGAGGGTATAATCTGACCTTGATTTCAAATCCATAATTTGAGAAAAGTTTTTTTTAATTTCTAATAAAAATTTGAAAATTTTGGAACCCAATTTCAGACCCTTGTTTTATCAAAAAAATCAAAATATATATTAGTCTATAAAAGCACATTATTTGCTATATTAGTCTATAAAAGCACATGAAAAAACATCAATAATATATATTCACATTTCAACTATAATATTGTCTTAAATATAATTACATAACTATAATTATCAACTGTATTTTTGAAATAATTTGGTAAAAGTAGAGGGTATAATCTGACCTTGATTTCAAATCCATAATCTGAGAAAAGTTTTTTTAGATTTCTCAAATAAAAATTAGAAAATTAGGACCCAATTTCAGACCTCAGTTTTATCAAAAAATCTATATTAGTCTATAAAAGCACATTATTTGCTATATTAGTCTATAAAAGCACATCAAAAAACATCAATAATAAATATTCGCAATTCAACTGTAATACTGTCTTATATATGATTACATAACTATAATTATCAACTGTATTTTTGAAATAATTTGGTAAAAGTAGAGGGTATAATCTGACCTTGTTTTTCAAATTCAAATATGAGAAAAGTTTTTTTAGATTTCTTAAATAAAAATTGGAAAATATTAGGACCCAATTTTATACTTAAGATTTCAAAACAAAAGTTGTTGCTAAAATTTGGAACTATTTAAAATTCAAATCATGATAATATGCGTCATATTATTATTATTAAATTATCTTTTACTTTTTCACAACCTTACAAAATAAATTAATCTTAAAATCTCAATAAAATGATATGTAACTAACAAAGTAATTTAATAAATATAAAAACATTAATTAGTAATTTACTTTTTGAACTATACAATAAAATTGGTTCACATATTTCAACAAATAAAATTAGTATAATTACACTTAAACCAATTAACAACATCATATTGCTACCACCATCATTTTTTGTTAGTGATAACGATTCAGAAATTACAGTTACTGATGATGATTTGTCAGATGATGAGTTGTCAGTTGATGGTTTGTCAGATGATGGTTTGTCAGTTGATGGTTTGTCAGATGATGATTTGTCATATGATGGCACATTCAAAGAGTTAATTATTAAACCTCTAGAAATTAGTAATTATATTGAATTTACATTTGAATATTTTATAAGTCCCGAAATATTTGAATTAGACTTTATAAATGATGTGTTGTAATAAAGTATTTAATGAAAAATATGTTTTATTATTAATAGACAATTTAAGATAATATATAAAAATCAACTACAAAATGAGAATTAAGAAGATGCAGATGGAATGTTTTTTTCTTGAACACGAAAATTAGAGTATTCTTCATGGTACTCGGGTGTTATTTTAGTAATTGGTTTATCAAGCAAAATAAAAAAACGATTTGTATTATTTAAACTGCGGTACTCCTCAATAGAGAGATTTCCCAAAAACTTGTCAAGCATATATCGTGGTTCAGGTGCGGGCTTAATACCTTTTATATGACTAGGTGAACAGTCTAAATAGAGAGAGTGTAAAAGAGCATACTGCTCCATGGTTACAGACTGATGAATAGAAAATTTTAATAAATATGCAGCGGCACATTCAAGTGTGCAAAAGTTGCCATATACATGAAATATGTCATCGCATTTGTGCTTGGGTATGTAAATAGGTTTATTTATAAAGCACTCAGTGCACCAAAAGCATGCAGATTGTTTAATTTCAATACCTGAACTTAAAATAAAATCCAAATGTTTAATTTTTTTATTGATTTCCTTTAGCATATTTTTTGAACTGGAAACTGTTGGGATAATAATTTGTGAATTATCTAAATTCAAATGAGATTCACTAGTTATAGGCTGAGATAAGTCAACTTGGTTTAATATTTTTGAGTAATCATATATAACTTTTTGCGAACTTTGATTGGCAAATTGTTCTACATCATTGTCATTAAGTTCACTTCCTAAATTTTGGGAAAAATTAGAAATATTACAAAACTTATAATCATTGGATTCAAGTGTATCTAAAACACGACACATTAAGTGTAAAATTACACTAGGAAGATTAGTTGTTTTATTAATTTGAAATGCATTTTGTATGTTAATAGCATTAACATTTTCAACAATCTTGGCACTATTTGGCTTTCGTCCACGTTTTGCCCGAATGGGGTCATTAACTGTGGTTGTCTTACAAGTAATCGGTACTACATGTGCAATATTATTACTCGCATTAATAATATCAAGCAACTCTTGCTTGCTTTTTCGTCCTCGCTTTTTTAGAATTTTTGTAGAAGTTGTTGTAGAAGTTGTTGTAAGAGTTGTTGTAGAAGTTGTTGTAGGAGTTGTTGTAGAAGTTGTTGTAGGAGTTGTTGTAGAAGTTGTTGTAGGAGTTGTTGTATTTATTTTAGAAGAATTTAATGTACTAATCATAAATATTAAGTAACTTATTAAGTTTAAAACAAAGTATTTATATTAATTTGTTAAAAATAAAAAAATGATATAAAAACATTACAAAAACTGTTAATACAAGAAAAAATATTAATAATGTTTAATGATATTATAACCTTAGCTGATGGAACTCTTATACATAATCCATATAACACACTTAATGTTGAAGTTTGTGAGACAGACATACGAAATATATTAACTAAATATGGTATTCCGCCAACAATGCCAATTAATAACATAGAACTGTACAAAAGAGCCTTTGTTCACCCATCATACACAAAACGCCCAAATTATGAAAATGAACAACTCGGCATTATTTTAGCAGACAAGCCAAACAACTGTCTTCCGTTAAAAAGCAAGTCGTTTCAAAATCTGGAATTTTTAGGTGACGGAGTTCTTGAACTTGTGGCAAAGTTTTATATTTACCGTCGTTTTCCTAAGTCTCAAGAAGGATTTAAAACTACCACAAAAATTGCAGTAACAAAAAACTCAGCTATTGGGAAAATAGCATTAGAAATGGGACTTAATAAGTGGATGTTATTATCACATTATGCAGAAGATGGAAATGTGCGATATGATATAACAAAGCAACTCGGAAACTTATTTGAAGCATTTATTGGCGCTATGTTTTTAGATTTTAACAAAACGCCAATAACTGCGTTAGATGATAATAATGGTGCAAACTTGTTTGAAAAAACTATATTTGTGGGATCCGGATTTCAAATGACAAACAAGTTTATAGAATCTGTGTTTGAAAATCACATTGACTGGACAGCGATTGTTAATAGCAACGATAATTATAAAAAAATTCTGCAAGAGTCGGTTCAAAAAAAGTTCTGCACCACTCCTATGTATATTACGTTAGAGCACAACAAAGACAACAACCTTTATCATATGGGAGTATTTTTGTGTGTAAACATTAATGTAAACCCAAAGTGCGAAAGCGCAGCTGATATTTTGAAAAAAGTCACATACAACATGGTAGATACTCTAAACACAAACACAATAGATTTAACTCTGGAAGTTCTTAATCAACACATGGAAGATAATAATGGAAAAATGTTTGCATTTTTAGGAAAAGGAATTTTAAATATTAAAAAAGATGCAGAGCAAAAAGCATGTTACCAGGCACTAACCATGTTAGGATTAGTTTAATAAATAAAAAAACCCTTTGTAAAAAAAAAAATGAATAATAAGTTTTACAAATGAAACCTACAATCTAAAAATAATTAAACTATTTACTCTTCAATTTAATAATGTTTAACTGGTTTTGCTCTTTAGTATTTAAATCAAAATGCAAAACTAATATGAATTTAGAAATTACAAAGGTATGGGAAAAAATTGATGAGACACAGGATTGCATTTCTTTAACAAGTTCTGTGGATTTTCGTGAAAATTTACAACACTACACTATGAATAAAAAAATACGTGCTTTGTACTTAGAACTAAAGCATGTGATTATAAACAACTTACAAGTAAATACCACTTATGATAGAAATATAGAGTTAGTAAAACAGCTTAAGGTAATTGTAGAATTTGAACATAGTCTTAATTTATCTAGTGTAATACTATACAAAAAACTAAATGATCAAATATACTCAAAAATAAAACAAATTAATCAATTACTTGCACTATTATGTATTGTACTAATATGCGGTGGTATTGTTTTACAATACTATAACATAAGTCGCACTGGTATGTATTATACTAGTATCCTGTGCTTTTGTGTTACTCTATACTATAATTAATATAGTGTCAATCGCGCGTAAAACATACATTGTAAAAAATTAAATAAAAAAGTTGTTTTTTTATTTATTAAAAAAATAACACATTACATCATATAATATCCGTTTTTTATTTCTTTTTCTCTCCACATATTTTTAACAGAATCAGGAAGTGTAAACATGTGATGCATTTCGTACTCGTTAGGTCCATAGTAGTACAAGTGTGTTGGCTCACTTCCTTGACCAATACACGTGGTTACGGATGCTTTAAATAACCCCTTATCATTTATTCCAACACGGCCAAGATATTCGCGAGTTTGAGCATGGTAAATGCTACCCCCACTTATTTGCCCACTTGCATACACATTGTAATAATGTATCTTATTACCAAGTTTATCTTCATCCAAATCTCTAAGAGGCAAACAATACTTCATCTGAAACCTTTTAACCTTGTTAGATGTTTTATAGTCAAAAAAGTAAGAATCATCGTTGCTGCCGTCATCACTGCCAAATCCGTAGTTGTAGTTGCTCATTGCTATAAAATGTAAAGTGGAAAGATTATTGATTCTTAAACTACTTATATAGTAGGGATGTCTTTAATACATTTTTTACTTTTTTGTTATTTTAATAATTTACAGTTAAAAACAAATTATGAATCAAACCCATTTACTCTCCAATCTTTAAACTTGGGTATATTGCGAGGATGAAACCTATTTTTCATCAAGTTTTCTTTAAACAACATACAGTTAAGTTTTATTTGATTTAAATTAATTTAATCATTTTTTTAGTTAACTTATTTATTAACAAGTTAATTTTTATATGTGTTGTTTATGTTTTATATAACAAACGATCAAGATAATTACTGAGTACCTTGACCAACCTCTAAAGGGGGACGCATGAAATCAGGAGTTATGGTGGACTGTTGCCATATGCCTGTGTTAACTTGGGGATTAGGAGGCTCGGAGCGAATTTGCAAGTTGGCATTTCTAAGAGACTGACCCACGGTATCAATACCAATATGGTATCCAGCCTTAAGCAGGTTAATATTACTCAAGTCACCCTTTCCAGCAGGATTAAGCTGTGCCCACTGACTATTGTTGTCCTTGGGCAACAGGTCTGCAGGGTTGTTAATATTGCCCTTGTCACATGAACTGGGTAAACCCACTGTTTGGGGACTAGCACCTACATTTGAGTAAATTTCGTTTTGGCCTAAGGGTTCCGAAGGTTGAACGGCATTTGTCTTGCTGTTTTTGTACGCAGAGTTGCTGTTTTTAGTCATCCTTTCAGAGCCTCCTTTGTTTTTTTGGCTCATGTAATAAAAAAAGAGCCCTACAATTATTACTAAAATAATAATAACATGATGTTTTTTAACTAGATTCACAAGATTCATTATGTTATACTGTGATATTATTATATTAAATATATATTATTTATTTGAAAACAATTGCTTATAAATCATCATTTAATCCATACTTTTGCTTTATATCTTCTGCTTCTAAATAAAGTAAATCTGCCATTTTTTTTGCTTCATTAGCTTTTTGTAAAGCTTGAATAAACATTTCATGATAAATTTTCTCAGGTTTTTTTAACACTATTAATTCTTTGGTATTATCATTTATGTCTAAAGTAATATCCTCAGGTAAATTGTTTTTTATGTTTTCTTCTATGTTTTCATTCATGTCATCAAAATCTAACAGTTGGGGTCCTTCTTTATTATCATTAATATTTATTGACTCAATAATTTGCATTCCTTTGTTTTTTTTTGCTTTTAATGCAGGAATGGTTTGAATATTCACATCAGGGTTAAACGAAACATTCAAAGCTGATGCGTTTTTTTCTAAATCTGTTTTTACAGATTCTTCTACATCTTTTTCTACATCTTTTTCTACATCTTCTTCTACATCTTCTTCTACATCTTTTTCTACATCTTTTTCTACATCTTTTTTTAAATTTTTTTCTACATCTTTGTTGGTTTTTTCAAGTGAGTTTTTAACATCATTAATATCATCTGTTGATAAAATAAATGGGTTTTTTTCCTCCATTATAGAAGCCAAACTAATAACAGGAGCAATTTCATCCACATTTATTTCTTTATTTTCATTATTTTTATTTTCAGGTTTAAAGTTATTATCATTATTGTTACTCAAAGGTAATATGGCTTTATTTGCTATAGGTATATTAGATATTTGATCAGTTGTCTTAGCTTTTGACTTAACTGGAATTTTTACAAAACAAGCATCCAAATAAGGGTCAGGACTAACAACAGCAATTTGCTTTACTTCCATTTCAAATTGAAAACTTTGTGACGTAAATCGTATACCTTGTATTTCTAATATACAAATCATAGTGGTTTTATCAGCCACAATATCATCAAAGTTCAGCACTTTTCCTTGATTTAAATACTTGTCATAAATTGCTAGATTGGGTTTAACATTTGTGCGAAATAAATATTTTTTTCCAGATTTATATAACTTAAAACACGAAACAAACATGGATTCTAACTCTTCTTTATCAATTTTTTTTTCAAACCAGTCCATTTCAGCAATAATAGCTTGTATTGCTGTTTCTAAATTTTCCATCCAATTAATAAAAAATATGTCATTTGAATTAAATATAAGGTCTGTATATGTTTTCTTTCCACTTTGTTTAATACCTTGCTTGCTTGTGCATGGTGGAGTCTGCAAAACAACAGACTTGTCGTGTAAAAACAATGGTGTAAAATAAACACCACTTGAAACTACACTAGGAGTGCCTAGATAAACCTTGTTTTTAAAATCATAATTGCTTGTTGGCTCAATAATTTTATCCATTTTTTGTTTACAATTATTATTGATTATTTTTATTTTTAGTTGTTATATTTAACGTAAAAATCTAAATATAAATATCTTAACTAACAAAGTAAACAATTATAACACATATGATCAATACTATTGGGGTTCACGTTTATCAGTGGCTTCCATATTTTTTGTTTATTTTGTTTATTTTGTTTATTTTTAGTTTTATTGTTATTTTAGGTTGGGCTAGAATTAAGCATCCATTTTGGGCGATTCAGCCTGTGGCTCACTATTACGACATTCAATACTGGTTTCAAAACAAAGGAATTATTTCAACCCAGTTGCCTGACAAAAATAAATATGTCAATTTTCAAAAAATAAAAACAGTTATTGTTACTGAAAGTAACTTGGATAAACTTGCTACCATGTGGAGCCAAGTTTTAGGCTGTATACAAACACATTACTTGCGAGAAAAAACATGTGAGTATGTTCCAACTTTATCTAATATTATTCCCTATTTTGTGGGACACGCATTTCCGTGCTTTATTTCTACTTTTACTGAACCTGAACTACTTTCATTGGCTTCACCCGACATCAAACTGCTAAATAATGATAAAATCATTGGTGTTATGACAAGTAGGCCACTTTATGTGACAATTTTTAAAGGTACTGTGTTTAAGAGTACTATGTTTAAGGGTACTATGTTTAAGGGTACTGGGTTTAATGGGTCAGCAACATCGATTCAGTTTCCAGTGTATTATGTGGATTTCTTGTGTGTTGATAAAACTCGACGTAAGCAAAATGTTGCTCCACAACTAATTCAAACCCACGAATATGTACAAAGCCACCAGTCTCATAAAATATCCGTAAGCTTGTTTAAACGAGAAGGCGAACTGACAGGTATTGTTCCACTAACTGTATTTGACACGGAATGCTTTGCTATAGAGAATGTGCTAAACACAGTACCTTTAAAACCTAACACTTGTTTACTGGTTAAAGTAACTACAACAAACATTCGTATTTTATATAATTTTTTGGTTGAGCAACAAGAAATTGGGTCAAATAACCATGATATTTTTATTATTCCTCATTTGGCTAACTTGACTGAGTGCATAAAAACTGATAATATTATTGCATACATGTGTATTCATGAAGATATAGTGCAATCTTGCTATTTTTTTCGCATGAGCCAAACATTTCTTAATAATAAACTGGTTGTTTCTTGTTTTGCATCGTTGTGGAACACTGATACACGTAGTACCTTTAATTGCAGTAACCGCAGTACCTTTATACAAGGATTTCAAAGTGCATTTACCGAATTAATTACTAAAGAAAAACATATAGGTTACTTAACGGTTGAAAATATTGGAAACAATGCCAAGTTTATTCACGAAATATCCGAGGTAAAACCTTATTTAGTAAGTCCAACTGCTTATTTTTTTTACAATTTTGCTTACTCGCCGTTTTTAAATCATCGTGCTTTTATTCTTTGTTAATAAATTAATATTAAATATTTAATAATATTAAATGTCATCGCATATTTCAGCAAGTAGTGTGCGTATTGGATGAGCAATTATGACTGCCAATGATTCTAAAATCAATTTACCAAGTGGAAGTATGGTTGATGGTTTAACAATTAGCACATCAGATGTTGATAGTGGTGTCGCAATAAATCGCATTGCTATTGGTGCTAATGCTAGTGCAACAGTTGACAACACCGCTGTAATTGGCGACAGTTCTGTAGCACAAGTATTTGCAGGAAATGGCAATGTTTTAGCAGGGGTTGTAACTGGTGCAGCAATACCAACCATTACACCTGTTTATGTTGGACAAATGTTTATTGACACAACAAATACTAAAGTATATATTGCAACAGGAACTGCTGGTAGTAGTGATTGGAGTGTTTTGTTTTAAACTAATTGGTAATTTCGTAAATAAAAAACAAATAATATCAACAATAATTCTTATTATTTTAACCGCGCTTATACATACAAAGACTGGTTTGTAACAATAAATTTCAACGTCAACTTTGGTATTTCTTTAAGCACAGATAACCATTCCAGGTTGCCCATAAGTTCAGCTACACCCTCTAGTTCCGACGCAATATTGTTAATTTTTAACAGAGCCTTAACAAACTCGCCCAAAAATATACTATTTTCCTTCAACTGTTGCAAAACAACTTTACACTCTTCCATATTTATAGCAAGTGTCCATGCTTGCATGAACGGCATTAAATCATACTGCATGTTATACTCTTCTCCACTCTGAATATAACGCTGACCCTCAATCTCTTCATACTCGTCATACAATGTTTTTAAATTAAATATAACATCTTTAACAATATCTGGCATGTTACTTGGCACATGTATTTGCTTTTGATCATTTGGAACACGCACACTTGTAACACAACTTAATATCTGAATTGTATCTGTTGCAGTTAAATGTGTAAACGTACTTTTATACTTAAATTGTTGATTGTTTATAAACTCAGAAAATGGCAAGCATGGCACTTCATTTAACCGCAATGCTACTTGGCCTGTAAGTGGCAAGACAACTGGGTCCATTATTTGTTGGTTAATAAAACCCCGTTCCATTAGCAGGTCATTTACTAGTTTAATTTTGCACTGAATATATGTATCTATATAGTTAATGTGAGTTTTCATCTTTTTAATTTCATTTTGACGTTCTAACTTTTCCTTATAAGTAAATACTGCCATATTTAAAGATTGAACCGTGTACTCAGTTCTTATTGAAAGCAATTCTCGATCCAATTCCTTTCGCTTTTTATTAGTACTTTTCACAACTTGATCACAACACTCTATATATCGTAATATAACTGCCTCATCAATTAAAGGTTCTGAAATTAAAGGTTCTGAAATTAAAGGTTTATATTCTTGTAGTGCCAAACAGGTTTGACACGCTTTTAACTCTTTGTTTAATTCGGTCATAATCATGCTTTTGCTTGCATAGTTTTCAAGCAATGTATCTGGTGACAAAACATTCTGTAATACCAAAGAATACGAAACCCGAAATTTACTCACCAATTTCTGAGGAACACCACTAAGCATGTTTTTATAGTCGCTCGAAAGAGGGTCTGTTGATGAAAATAAATTATTCAAATGAATAACATTTCCCACTGCATCTTGACCAAGTCTGCCCGCTCTGCCCGCAGCCTGTGTCATTTCATATGAGTGCAACAGTCTATGACCTGAATCGCTAAACTTGCTCACATCTGTAAAAATAGTTGTTTTAACAGGTAAATTAATGCCAACACTCATGGTTTCGGTGCAAAACAACAACTTTACAAATCCTTTAGAAAATAGCAACTCAACCATTTCTTTTAGCACAGGCATCATTCCAGCATGATGAATTGCAATGCCTTTTCTTAAAAGTCCAACCAAATTTACATACTCGGGTAAGTGTAGGTACTCATCAAAGTTGAGCAATCGCTCTCTCAACAGTTGCTCACACTCTCGGTCAACCGTATACGGAATTTTGCTATCAAATTCAAGCAAATTTGTTGTGACTTCATGAGCACATATTTCTAATTGCTTGCGACTAAAAACATAACACAATGCAGGAAACATGTCTTCCTGTGCCATGTGGGTGCAAAGCTGATTAAGAACATGTCCACGCTTAACCCTAATCTTGGATTTATGAAAAAGTGCCAATGCTTTGCGAACCGCCAGCATATTTGTCTCATGAAACAAACCCACAGAGTTTTGCAATAGCAATGGCTTATTTATTAGTTTTTTTATTTCTTCTTGCACTGTCTTATCCTTAACAATTTTAAACAAAGATTTTGGTACCGTAATAAAGAAATAGTGCGTTAAAGGAACTGCTCTGACGGTTTGTTTAGTAAGGTATACAGTTTTTTGGTTTGATTTACTGGTTAATAAGTCTTTTGTTATATGCCTATTTTCAATCCAAGATGCAAATCGCTCTGGATAAGAAAGAGTCGCAGACAACCCAACTACTTGAATATGAGGCTCAAGCATCATAAGCGTATTTTCCCAAACCGTACCACGGCTTTCATCACCAATCATGTGAATTTCGTCAAACACAACACATCCAAGTTCGTTTGGAATATCCATCTCAAATGACGTATTTCTAGTTTGATGTGTTTTAGTTTCATCAACACTTTGATTCTTAATTTGAAACAATTTATTGAGCAAAATCTCAGTGGTCATAATAAGCACGTCTGCGTCTGGGTTGCACCGAATATCGCCTGTAATGAGCCCAAACTGAATATCTGGATATTTCTTACTAAATTGGTAATACTTTTCATTTGACAATGCCTTAATAGGACATGTGTATATTGTTTTTTTTCCAAGCTGGTGAAAGAAAGATATGGCAAAGTCTCCACCAAATGTTTTACCTGACCCTGTGGGGGCACATATTAAAACGTGGTTGCGAGATGTAATTGCTTCTACTGTCCATTTTTGAAAGTCATGCAAATCATACGAGTATTGATCATAGTACTTTTTGTATTCAGTTTCTTTATCAGATGGATAAGTAAGGTTAAAAATTTTCACCATAATTTCTGGTCTTGTCTTATCTAATCTTTTTTTTGTAAAATATTTAATTCATTTTTTATAAAAATAAAAAATCAAGGTAAAAAAAAAAATGAAAAATATAATATCATTTGTAGATAATAACTTTATTCAGTATAAAATTATCAAACAACCATGTATCGTGCTCCTACCAGTTCTGCTAGTAGATTTAATTCTAACCAATTTTCTATGTTATCCGATGAGAGAATGTCACAAGGTCACGTTACAAAGCTTATTGTAAATAAAAATAATAATGTACTGTTAAATAATATCAAAAAAATGCAACAAGATGAAAATGATTGTGTTTGTGCATCTTCAACAGATGTTAATTCTAACTATTTGTATCCTATGGTGCAACTTACATCTTGGTATGGAACACAAAAGAAACCGCTTCCCCCTATATTTGATTTAAAAGAAGATGAGGAATGTGTCGGTCCTGAAATGCGACGGATTTATACGTATCTAGAAAAAGAATACCTGCACAATTTGCACCATAATAGCCAGAATAAATATGATATCAAGAATGAATATAATATCGAAGATGAATATAATATCGAAGATGAATGTGAAACCGATAATGGACTTTAAGTACAGTACCTTATAACACACAGTACCTTTTAAAACAAACTAAATTTATAAATAATACCATATTCAGTATCTGACTCCCAAATACCGATAATTTTTAAACAAAATGTTGTATTTTTTACTGTGTGAACCACTTGAGTTGGGTTTGTTATAAAATTAAGTGTATTTTTTTTAAAAATTTTTAAGTTTCCTGAGTTTAGTATTTCCTGAATTTTTAACAAAGGTCTTTTAAATTCTTTTAAACTAGATGCGTATTGAGACAAAATATTTTTTTCCAACTGTTTCATTATAGCTAATCCATGTTGGTCAGGATTAAATTTGTACAATATCTTGTTATAAAACATACCCATATTCATAACATTCATATTAAATTGAAAATAAATGCTATTTATAGTAAATAATTCATTTGAATAAATAATTCGTGTAAATGTTCCTGGCATTATTTTGTTTTTAACAGCATTTAAAAAACACACACACATATCATTCAACGTTTGCTCATTTAAATATAGTTTTTTTATTGGTTGTGTTTGCATTTTTACAACATGACTATTTGATTGTTGATACATTTTTGATTTCTACCTTAATTACTTTAAAATGTTTATATTGTTTTGTGTTTTAATAGTTTTATCATAATAATAATATTAAGGTATTAGTAAGAAGGCAAAAGACATATGAATGCTCCGCCACCTACCACCACCAGTTCTGCTCCTACAGTTTTAAAATTCGAGTCAAATAATAAATATTTAAACGCAACTGAAGATTTTTTTAAATCCAATAGTATTGTCGCTAAGTTGGCTTTTCTTTTGCTGGTTGTTTTTGTATTTGTTATGCTTCTTCGTGTAGGAATAAGTATATTAGGATATTTTATGGGTCCAAACAACACAGCCAAGTTAGTTAAAGGCACAATTGATGCATCTAGCAATCCCATGGTAATTCCCCAAAATCCAAATGAAAATGGTGCGGTTACGTTAAATCGGTCTGTTAACGAAACTAACGGGATTGAGTTTACTTGGTCTGTTTGGATTTACGTAAATGGTGACGATATGGATACTAATAAGTACCGATGCGTGTTTTACAAAGGCAATGACTATGCAACACAAATGTCTTCGTCACCTCCTTCAGATAAAGATGTTAATGTTGACTCGCTTGACTACTTGGGCATGAATTTTCCCAACAATGCACCTGGACTCTATATAACGCCAAACACAAATAATTTGGCCGTCATTATGAACACATTTAACGTTATAAACGAAGAAATTATTATTAATGATATTCCACTAAACAAATGGCTCAACGTTGTTATTCGCTGCCAAAATACCAATTTGGACGTTTATATTAACGGCACTATTGCTAAAAGCCATGTCCTTCACGGCGTTCCCAAGCAAAACTATGGCAATGTTTATGTAGCACCCAATGGAGGGTTTTCTGGCTATCTCTCTAACCTTTGGTATTATAACTATGCCTTAGGAACTACTGCAATTCAGGGTTTAACCACTACTGGACCAAGTACTACACTGACTGGTGAGAGTAATATTGACATGAAGGATGCCGACTACTTATCATTACGGTGGTTCTTTTACGGAGCACAAGACGGATATAATCCTTAAACCCAATTATTATAAAAATGAAATTAAAAATTATATAAAACTACACAACAAATATATATAAAATATGGGAAACGAAAATAGCACCACATCAAAGAAACAAACTGATAGAATATTTCAACTATGTACAAACAACAAAAGTGTAATTGAAACATTGCCACTTATTATTCATACCGATATTCGCTTATATAATAGATTATATGGATTTACACAATATTATGATGCTTTGTCTGAATTGTATGAAAGAGACGAACGAATAGCAGGCAATGAATTGTTCTGCTATGTGCAAAATAAAGATATCAAACAATATTTAACTAAATATTTATTGGAAAATACAGAAACACTAAATAAAACAGAAGTATTGTGCCGAAAAGAAATGGTTAATGTTTGTGATTGGATGCAAGCAATGTATGATAAATATCCTGACGAAATTAACAACTGGCACTTTGTTTATAAAATGTCATTTTCCAAGTTATTCAAATTCTATTTTGACGACTGTTATAAAAGTGTCGTGACATTTTGTAAGACGCTACCAATTCCTGAATTGGTGCCTGTTGTTAAAGAACAAATTCCTAAAATATCATCTATCATAGAAAAACCCTATGTTGTTAAATCCAAATCGATGGAAATTGAATCATCTGCTACTGCAAATGAAACACATAATCCTGTGTATTTAGAAACAGATTTGTTAATATTCAAAGACAAAATCCAATAAAATGTTGGTTTTTTTAATTTTTTATTGTTTGTTAACAATAAAATAAATAAGTATAAGTAAAAGACTTGTGGTGAAAATGCGTGACAAATCACCAAAAAATAAAAAAGAAAAATCAAAGTCAGTTTCAATACCAAGTAACGTTGTGAATGATATTCGGGCACAAGTTCCAGATTTAGACGAGTTTGAAGATATGATTGAAAAAGATGCAGACACGCTTATTACGTACGATGCTGACTGCATCAGAAAACGCTCCAACTGGACTATCAGTAGTAATGCTTTTAAATTTGATAACGTGGATTTTAACCCAACAAAACTGTTGAAAGACATGACATTGCGGTCGCCTAAAATGACTGAACTGCTAAAGCATATTAAAGAAATTGATGCCGCGGATATGAAACGAGACGGTCGTCATTACAAGCATTTTATTTTTTCTGATTTAAAAAATGGATTATATGGTGCTAAGTTGATTGCTGCTGCATTTATTGCAAGTGGATACAACCTGGGCTATACTGCTAAACCGTCTAAGGTTGGGTCGCAAAAAGACTTTACAAAGATTGAATTACTTAATGATGCAGTTTTAGCCAAAACCGCATTTAACAACTTTTACTTACTATCTTCTGTTGGTGTATTTGACCAACCGATTGCAACTGCAACAAAAAAGGCTATTCTAAAAAAGTATAATGATAGGCCTGGAAACGTATACGGGAAAGACATTCGGTTTATTATCATGGACAGTGGGTTTAAAGAAGGAATCGACTTATTTGATGTCAAGTATATTCATATATTTGAACCACAAACTACGGCTGCAGACCAAAAGCAGGTTATTGGACGTGGTACAAGAACTTGTGGACAAAAGGGTCTTGTGTTTAATCCTAAGCAAGGTTGGCCTCTTTATGTATTTAACTATGACTTAACAATTGCTCCCAAGTACCAAGAAACATTTTATGATTCAAAAACGTCAATTGAGTTATACTTAAAATCAGTTGGAATTGATTTTCGGTTGTTTACTTTTGCAAGTGATTTAGAAAAAGCAACTATTTTAGGGTCTGTTGACTATGAATTAAATAAAAAAATTCACGAATTTTCTATAAACAATTCAACATCCAAATCCAAATCCAAATCCAAATCCAGATCTAAATCTAAATCCAAATCTAAATCCAAAAGTTTAGCCAACATATCTCGAACTGGAGGATCAAGTCTTAGCCAATCACCAAACATCAAAAGTAAAACATGGAAAGTTAAGCGATGTCCTAAAGGCCAAAAACGAAGTAAAACCACAAAAAAATGTAAACTTAAGCGATGTGCAGAAGGAACTCACAGAGATTCAAAAACAAAAAAATGTGTCAAGTATCAAAGAAAATATAAATCCAAACCCAAATATAATTCACTTGCTGATATTAGTAAAGCATCAATTTCATATAATTCATCTGTACCCAGTAAACACTCAAGTATTTATGATTCCTTTCGTGACCCTTTTGCTCCAGACATGGAAGCTATGAACTTTAATGAACTTCGAAATTATATTAGTGACCACTTTAGCAAACATTCATGGGATAATGTAAAAATGGAAAATATGTGTGGTTATGCGGGTCCAAGCATTGCAAATACAAGCATTGCAAGTTCAAACACAATAAATAAAAAAGGTGGAGGAAAAACAGACCTTATAAATTTTACACCAACCCAGGACTTTATCCGAAATTATTTCACAGTTAATAATCCTGTGCGAGGAATGCTTCTTTGGCACTCGGTTGGTACTGGTAAAACATGCTCAGCTATTGCCGCCGCAACTACAGCATTTGAGCCTTTAGGATATACTATTCTGTGGGTAACACGAACCACTTTAAAAAACGACATTTGGAAAAACATGTTTGACCAAGTTTGTCATGAAAAGTTTCGACAAGACCGCATTAAAAACACTCCTGATGACAACACAAGTCGCATGCGAATGTTGTCTAAATCCTGGAGTATACGTCCCATGTCTTACAAACAGTTTAGTAATCTTGTTTCAAAAAAAAATTCGCTTTATGATGATCTAGTTAAAAAAAATGGGTCTGCTGACCCTTTAAGAAAAACACTTTTAGTTATCGATGAAGCACACAAGTTGTATGGTGGTACTGACCTATCTTCATTAGAACGGCCTGATATGAATGCTTTGCACAAGGCTTTGATGAACTCTTATATTGTCTCAGGTAGTAAATCTGTTAAAGTTTTACTCATGACTGCTACGCCTATTACCAATAACCCCATGGAGTTAATTAAACTGCTAAATTTAACCAAGTTACCCCAAAATCAAATGCCTACAGACTTTGACGCATTTGCTGGCGAGTATTTAAGTGTTGATAATGGGACATTTACTACAACTGGTCAGAAAAAATATCTAAATGACATTGCGGGACATGTTAGTTATCTGAATCGTGAGCGAGATGCACGGCAGTTTGCCCAGCCCCATATTCAGCCAATTCGTGTACCTATGGTGTCTCCTCAGGTTGCTAACATGATTAGTACATTAGACAAAAGAATGGCCAAGCAAATAATCGAGGCCGAGGTTGCACCTCTGGTTGCTGAGCAAAAACGCTACCAAAAACAACTAAATGGTGACCTAAAAGATATAAGCCAAGCCAAGTTTGCGTTTATTGATGCTAAAATGTGCAAAAAGTTAGAGCCAAAAGATAAAACCGAGTGCAAGGAAATTGTAAAGTCCCACGTTGCCGATATAATGCATGACTTGCAAAACCGCAAAGATGAAATTAAGAAATCATTGGCCACACTAAAAGACCAAATGTCTAAAATTAAAGATGCTCACAAAATATCTGGTAAAGTGGATGCAGAAGAAATGAAACAATACAAACAAACCACGTTTTATAACCTCAAGTATACATGTGGTACAAAAAGCACAAGCGAATCTCAGCTTATGAAAAACATCAAGGCTCATCCAACCATGATTGCAATGGATGACTACATTGCCGACCTTGAATCAAACACAACACAAATTAAAGCTGACCTTACCCTACAAATATCTGCATACAAAAATAGGGTTCTTCAGTTAAAAGAAGATATGAGAGCAAGTGATGACAAGTCGGAAGTAAATCGCATTCAACAAATTATTCAATTCGAAAAAGAACAAGCCAGTAAATTTGCAACAAACCAAACAAAAATAGTTAAAGTGCGAACCGCATTGTTAAACAAAACACGAAAAAATATGATAACACGAAAATCCAAAATATTAAGTGGGTTACGCAAACATTTCAAAAAAACTCTAAAAGCCGAAAAAAAGCAAGAAATAGTTAATGTAAAGCAATTACAAAAGGAACGCCGAGATGTGCAAAAAAATGCCAAGGACAACAAGCACTTGCAAGACGAAACCTTAAAGCAAACAATTCAAGATCGTGAGCAAGTTATAATGGACGAAATTCATCCCTTACTACAAAATTCAGAAAACATACAACTAGAACGAGAACGTAACCAAATTCAAAAGGGTAATACTATGGTTAGAAAAGAGTTGATTAAAACACGAAAACACAAAAACCGTGTCCGTAAAAAAGCCGAAATAGACCATAAACGATATGAAAAAGACCAAAAAAAATGGAAACTAAAGCATTTAAAATCAATTGTTCAAACAGCAAAATCTAAAGATAAAGCATTCCAAGAAAAACATAAAACCAGGAAAAAATACGGGCGTGTCATGGCCGAATTGAAAAAAAAATAATAAAAGTCTATTAAAAGAAGAAAGTTAATATTATGTTTAAATCCATAAAATACAAACAAAAGTTTAGGAAAAATCCTAAACATAAGCATACAAGAAAACAAGCAAAAACAAAAACCAAAGGAGGAGGATTATTGTCTGCATGGTCCGCTTTAAATATGCGGGCGTATTCTAAAGCATTAGAGAAAAGATTGATTGAAACACATAATGATAAGGATTGGATAACTACAACCCAAAAAGGTTTTTTTGGTAGAAGTGCGTTATAATTAATAACATGTAAACAAAAATAAAACATAATAAAAGAGTACAAGAAGAAAGTATTCATGGATTATTCAAAAGTTCCCCATTATATTTTATTCTTTGCTTTGTTTATTTTAGGGCAATCTTTGTCCATGTGGGGTCAATTTGTAACCCTGCCGTATAAAAACCTAAGTATGTGGGAAGCATACAAGATGGCAATTCCGTTTGCGTGGATGGATTGGTTTGTTATGACTTTTACCGTAATGGTCGGAGACAAGTATGACCTTGTAACACCGACTCAGGATACATTCTTACTAATCATAATTCAGTTTGCGTTGATTTTAGTCATCAATCACTTTTACTTGAAACAAACTGTGTTTCGCAGTGACATTGCCGCATTTTTCATCATATTAATAGGCTTTTTCATTAGTTTTTTTCATGGTGCATCCAAGCTGGTTGGAGCAAAAATCCCTGAAGAAGTAGCTGAAGAACGCTAATGCTTCATTTTCAATAAAAAACTGACTCAAATCCATTAACCCCCCAATCTCTAAACTTGAGTATATTGCAAGGATGAAACCTATTTTTCATTAAGTCTTCTTTAAACAACATACAGTTATGTTTCATTTGTTTATAATCATAGTTGAATATACGCGGATTTTTAGATAAATCATACCAATATATTTTATTTGGATTAGTTCCAATCACCATAAATTCTGGTGAAACACAATGTCTTCTTTTGTTTCGATTATTTTCAAGCAACTGCATGGCATGTTCTGACAAATTTCCAGACAATTTTGACAAATTTATTTTATCTGGATTCTTTTCAAGCAACCGCATAGCACCTTCTGACGGATTTTCTGACAAATTATCCCAATTTATTTTATCTTGATTTTTTTCTAGCAACCGCATAGCACCTTCTGACGGATTGCAAGACAACTGATACCAATTTATTTTATCTTGATTTTTTTCTAGCAACCGCATAGCACCTTCTGACGTATTTTCAGACAAATACCACCAATGTATTTTATCTTGATTTTTTTCTAGCAAATGCATAACTGACGGATTATAAGCCAAACATCTCCAAATTATTTTATCTGGATTTTTTTCTAGCAACTGCATTGCTGATGTATTTCCAGACAAATACATCCAATTTATTTTATTTTGATTTTTTTCTAGCAACCGCATAGCACCTTCTGACGAATTTCTAGACAACCAACGCCAAACTATTTTATCTGGATTTTTTTCTAGCAACCGCATAGCACCTTCTGACGGATTTTGAGACAAATTATCCCAATCTATTTTATCTTGATTTTTTTCTAGCAACCGCATAGCACCTTCTGACGGATTATTAGACAAATTATCCCAATCTATTTCATCTTGATTTTTTTCTAGCAACCGCATAGCACCTTCTGACGGATTATTAGACAACACACCCCAATGTATTTCATCTTGATTCTTTTCTAGCAAGCGAATAACACCTTTTGAATTATTACCAGACAAATGAATCCAATCTATTTTATCTTGATTCTTTTCTAGCAATTGCATAGCACCATCTGACTCATTCAAAGACAACCAATCCCAACGTATTTTATCTTGATTTTTTTTTAGCAATTGCATAGCACCATCTGACTCATTCAAAGACAACCGATCCCAACGTATTTTATCTTGATTTATCCAATTTAATAAACGCATTGGTAATTTTACATTCATGGTTTCTTTAATAAATCTTACACATATTTTATTACATTTTTTATTTCATTTTTTATTTCATTTTTTCTAAAAACCAAATCCCCTGTAAAAAGCAATCAGACAAGTCATCTTTTTTTTTACAAGAAATAAAGTAATCATTCCATTTCGCCAAAGTATCGGTTGTTTGAATAATATCAGCAGATGTGGCAACTGCTTTCTTTTTTCTTGCATCATATTGCTTTTTTTTATTTGTTTTATTTGTTTTATTTGTTTCATTTGTTTTATTTGTTTCATTTGTTTTATTTGTTTCATTTGTTTTATTTGTTTTATTTGTTTCATTATTTGCACTTGTTAGTTCGTGACTATTATTCAGTGAATATTTTTTTAATTTATTTGTTGCACTGATAAATTCCACACAAACATCTGTATTACGCGTAAAAAAATACTGCATCAGCATTCCCTGTATGGTTTTCATTCTAGTTGCTAAAGATCCAATTTGATTTTCTATAATAACATGAGTTATGTCTCTCACGTTTAATGTGTCAAAATACTGAATAATGTTTCGGCCAATAATTTGCAGAGGAATGGTTGCACACTTTTTCTTTGGAGCCAAAGAATTTATTAAAGTTACTCCATGAATATTTTGATGACTAACTAACAAATCGATTAATTCATTCTTTTTTTTAACATTATTTGTATTAATATTGTATTTGTTAGTTAAACAAATTAATTCCTTAAGTAATGCTTTTTTTAATGCTGGTAATAATAACTCTTTTATATTAAAGTAAGGGTCTTTTTTAGCGTGTACTTCGCACAAATAGTTATTATTTAACAACCCTTTTTTATATAACGCTTGTTTGACACATTTTTTTTCTTTTTTTGTGCCTGCATAGTTATAGCAAGTGCATTCATACACTGGATGAATAACTGGATTTAACTCGATGAGATTTACAATATCCCAATGTTCCATAATAAGTTTGGTTTCAATTGACTGAGATAATACACAAAACGAACAGTTTTTAATTCCTACATCAATGCTGATAATTTTCATGTCTTATTTAATATAACATTTTGTTTATATTTTGTTTTTGTTAGTTTAGAATAAAATAAAAGGAATATAATAATGAAAGCTTATGCAACTAAAAATAAGCGTCGAAAACATTCTCGTAAAACAATAAAACATAAACGACAGCATGGTGCGTCAAATACGCCATCTATTGCTCCGTATGCAATATCTTCCAAAAATGGTGGTAGTTTTTCAGTTCCTGCACCATTAGTTGGTGCACCATGGACCAGCAGTCCAAATTCATGGTCAGGCTATGGAACTGGTAATGAAAATCACGGCAACCATTTTCCACAAAATATGTACAATCAAGACACAAAGATGATGATTAAATATACAGGAGGAAGGAAAACGCGTAGAAAAAAGAAAAGACAAAAAAAAAACAAAAAACATAAAATTAAAAATACTACTAGTAAACATAGGCAGAAACGTAACAGTAAACGTAGTGGAGGCGCATCTTTCATACAAAATGTAGCCAACAGTTATCGTGACATAGCATATAACTTTGACTCGGGTTATAATGCATTGCGTGGATATAATTCTCCGGTTAATCCTGCACCATATAAAGACCAACTTCAAGCTAGATAACCATGATAAAAAAATGATTTTTATTTTGTATTTAAAAAATAAAAAAACTAATAAAAAAATAAAAATGATTTATAATATTGTTAAGTTAATCAGTAGTATTATAAATTAATAATAAAATATGACAACTATCGAGAAATCTACTAAACAAGCGGTTGAGAAAATGACCAATATAGTTGGAACTCTTATTCAGTGCATGACATCATTTAAAGATGTTCCGGAATCATTAAATAAAATCGAGGATGTATTAACTCACAAAGATTTGCTTACAAAGTGGATTAGTTTTGGAGTTAATTTAGTTGAATCTGAGGCTCAAGAAATAAATGTTGATGTTAACGCAAATATAAAAAGTGAGTCTAAACCTGAGCCTAATACTGAGCCTAATACTGAGCCTAATACTGAGCCTAATACTGAGCCTAATACTGAGCCTAATACTGAGCCTAATACTGAGCCTAATATTATTGATGATGTTCAAGAGAATATTAAGGATGTTAAGGATGTTAAGACTAATAAGTTAGAAAAAAATGCAAAAGAAAAAGATGATGCAAAAGCAATTAAATTAGCGGAAAAGGCAAAAGAAAAAGCAAAAGAAAAAGAAGAAAAAGCAAAAGAAAAAGAAGAGAAAGCAATCGAAAAAGCAAAAGAAAAAGAAAAGAAAGCAATCGAAAAAACAAAAGAAAAATCATTAAAACCTCGGGGAAGACCTAAAAAAAATCAACAAAATGTGGTAGATAATACTAATAATGTTGAAAATATGATTTTGTCAAATGCAATTGAAATAAATTATGAGAACTTTGATGAAATAATTATTGACCAAATAACATATTTAGTATTTAATGCAAAATCGAATGATGATTTTAGTTATGGTGATGTGTTTACTGCTGATTTTGAAAAAAATGGCGAAAATAAGTGTGGAGATTATAATTTTAAGACCAAAACAATGATATTGTGTTAATTAAATTAAATTATATTTTTTATATTTAATAAAATATAAATAATAAAACGTAAAAAATAAGTAAAAACAATATAAATAAAGTGGAAGGTGTATATAATAATATTATAAATTTAAATGTCTTATATTTTTAATGAAGACAATGTAGTAATGGCGTTTAAAACGGTTCAAATAAACCCCATTCGCACTCTTTTTTCATGCATAAAAGAGTTATTGGTTTCTGGAGATATAGTTTTTAAAAAAGAAGGATTTAAAATGATGGAAATGGATGACTCTTTAATTATTTTGCTTCATCTTTTTATGGATGCAGAAAAGTTAGAATATTATATATGTAAAAAGGAACAAATTGTGATTGGTCTTAAATTTGAGCATTTTTACAAGTGTATTAATTCGTTTGATTCAGAAGAAGAATTAACCATTTGTATTGAAAATGAAGACTATTCCAACGGATTTGTTTCACAGTTAACTCTTATTGGAGAAGGAAAGGGTAAAACTAGAATTAAAAAGATTCAGTTAGGAGAGCCAGGAAACAATGAACATGACTATCCCGAGATTAATTATCCAAGGATTCGAACATTTTCTTCTCCAGAGTTTGCAAAGATTGTTAAGCACATGTCAGATATTTCAAAAACCCTTGAAATAAAATGTGTTGGCAACGAGTTATTTTTTAAAGGGTCTGGGTCAATGTCGTCTGAAACCGACCACAGAACACCCACTATAACAGTGGGTGATACTAGTCAGGAAGACATGTCCAAGATTGTGCATGGAGAATTTTCTCTGAAATATTTAAGTTTGTTTGTTCGGTGTAAGGAGTTGTGTCCTCAGCTTGAATTATATTTAGATAACGATGCTCCTTTAATAATAAAATATGATGTGTTTAATATGGGTGTTTTAAGGTTAGCATTAAATTCAGTGGATACTTAAAATAGTATAGTAAAAATATAAAATATAATGTTTATCTAAACAAACATTATGGTAAAACAATTTACCATTTATGGCGAAAGATGTAGTGGAACCAATTATTTAGAAGGGTTAATAACTAAAAATTTTAATGCAACAATCACCTGGAAATATGGATGGAAGCATTTTTTTGGCCATAATGACTTATCAAATACGAATGACACCTTGTTTATTGGCATTGTTCGTAATCCGTGCGACTGGTTAAATTCTTTGTTTAAATCACCACATCATTTATCTAATTCAATTAAGCCCCAAGAGATACCACCTAAATTTAATACTAATTATGCTGCTCAACAAATAGTTCACAATCGCAATGCATACAATTTTTTAAATAACCAATTTTGGTCTTTACATGATAATACCAACAAAGAACTAATGGAAGACCGCAACATGTACACTAAACACCGATACAATAATATATTTGAAATGCGTTATACTAAACTAAAATTTCTAATAGAAGACATGCCAAAGCAAACTAATCATTATATATTAATCAAATACGAAGACTTAATCAATAACTTTGAACAAACTATGAATCATATTAAAGAAGCTGGAAATTTGGAAGTGAAATCAAATATACACTATCCATTGAATGTGGATACTTACAAAGCAATAGCAAGTGCAGGCAAATTTTCTAAAACATATAAAGATATAAATAAACATCCTCCTTTACCAAAACATAAAATATTAAACAATAAATTGTTCTTTCAAACTTATGAAAAGCAATTGGGATATAATCAAACTGCTTAGTTGAATAATATTTTTCGCTGTTCAGTCATAAGATTATCTGTAATAATATGTGTTTTTAAATACTGTGCTGTTATTTTGTCTTCAAGCATCTGAATAATAAAGTAAAGAGAATACATTCCACATTCAGTATCACTATACTGGTGCTCAACTGGATGATTTTGGTCAAACTTGAAATTTATTGGCGGTTTTTGGTTTTTCCCCTGTTTAATTATACGGTTCACTAAAACCATAACTTCTTTCGGTGCTGTAGTTCCCACACTATCAAAAAAGAATATTTTTCCCTTTTTTATATTAACAAACATGGATATCCAGTGTTGACCTGGCTTATCATGAGGGTCTGTATTAAAGATAATACCAATCTTCGTTTTACCCTTGGACAAACATTTTTTTATGCTAAATTTGCACAGCTCTTCCCATATACAATCGTCATTAGGATTTACACCATTTCCCTTGGTTCGTGTATCAAAATTAATCGGAGATGGTCCAATAAAATCAAAGCACTTGTATGCGAATTCATATTGTTTCATTACATCTGCAATGTTAATATTGTCTAGCCACATATTTGGCTTTGTTGACCATTCTTTGGGAGCATTAGGAGCGAATGCTTTATTTAAATCTTTAGCCTTTGCACCCAGTTGGTCAACCCAGCACGATTCGTCATTGCATTTGTTTTTAAACTTACCTTTTAAAGCACTCCATACATCACTTAAAGATGCTGACTTTGAAATAATATCATTGGGATATTTTGCATTCCAAACTGCACGGATAAACTTTAACTGTGTATCATCATAGCATGTAGGTAATTTACCTTTTTTTCCTTTAATTTTACTTGGAGCACAGTTAAGAGTCTTGAATGAATTATTACTTAGTGTTGTACCACCATGTTTTTTAAGTTTGACTGTAGTGTTTCGTTTACTTTTATTTTTATTTTTACTTTTATTTTTACTTTTTCTTTTTTTGTTGGTTTTTTTACTACGAAAGCCCATTTACTTTATCCTTTTATTTTATGTAATTTCAGTTTTTTTATAAAACATAAAAAATTATTATATGGTAGACACCCTAAACTATGAATACAAATAACTTTTTTTTACATTTAAAATCAACCATACAAAATGCCGAATTACTGGTTAATACACATACACAGTCCATCTTGCCAAAAAGGCAACAAGGATTAAAACTTGACGTTATGGTTAATAAATCGGTCATTTACTTTGACTCTAAGGGAATTCCGCCATCAATTTGGAAAAATATACAAATGGATACTAAATGCACGTTAACATATAACATTCCTGTATCAAACGAACTTATCCGCAGACCTATATCGTTTGTTATTGCTGTGCAAGATTTATGTTCTGTCTCTCTTATTGAAGAAATCAACCAATATGTTCGACAATGTTTAGTCTGGCTTTACATTGCTCAAAAAACCGCAAAAAAAAATCAGTGTAACACAGCTCCACTTCTTATTTATTTATTACGTTCTCCTCTATTAAAAATGCTTCCTTCAAAAAGTACAGTGTCTAAAGATATTACTACTATTGATTGGGTTAATGCCAACACAGCATTTACCATGGTTTGTAATGAACCAAATAAAACAAAAACAAGCATAGTTCGCGAAATTGTTATTTACCGTAAAGAAGAGTGGTTTAAAGTTTTCATCCATGAAACATTTCATAATTACGGATTTGACTTTTCCAATGCATCCAATGATTTAATTCAATATGGAACATCATTTGTTTTAAATAAACTTTATCCTGTAAAAAGTGACGTGAACCTCTACGAGGCATACACAGAATGCTGGGCACGCATTATTTTTGTGGTATTTTCGTCTTTACATATTAAAAGTAGCGATGATGAATTTTTAACATCTGTTAAGCAAAGGCTTAATGAAGAAATTGCGTTTTCTTTTTTCCAAGCAGCTAAAGTGCTTGAATATATGAATATTAACTCGTATGAGCAACTTATTCGTGGTCAAGCTAAAACTGAATATAAGGAAAATACGTCAATTCTTGCATATTATGTTATTACTTTAGTATTGTTTGCTAACTATCCTGCGTTTATTGCGTGGTGCTATCAAAACAATCCTATTGCTACTACAACATCAACAAATCAGTTTCGTATCTCCGATTACATTATGTTTAAACCAACACGAGCAAATATGGAAGCGTTTTGCATTACCTTGTTACAAAAGCAATATAAATTACCATCGTTTGTACAGAAAATTAACCATCATATTTCTGACATTCATGCAAAAAAACGCAAGACGGCATTGTATAAAACTTTGCGTATGACAACAAAGTAACTTAACTAAATTATATTGGACTTAATTAGAGTCAAACTCAAACTCAAATCCATTAACTCCCCAATCTTTAAACTTGGGTATATTACGAGGATGAAACCTATTTTTCATTAACTCTTCTTTAAACAACATACAGTTCAGTTTCATTTTTTTATAATCATACTTAAATATGTGCGAATTTTTAGACAAATAAATCCAATCAATTTTATCTATTTTATCTGGATTTTTTTCTAGCAAGTGAATTGCTGAGGGATTTCTAGACAAGATATCCCAATATATTTTATCTGGATTCTTTTCTAGCAACCGTATAGCACCTTCTGTCGGATTTCTACACAAAAAGTTCCAATATATTTTATCTTGATTTTTTTCTAGCAACTTCATAGCACCTTCTGACGGATTTCCAGACAAGGTAAACCAATTTATTTTATCTAAATTTTTTTCTAGCAAGTGAATTGCTGACGGATTTAAAGACAACCAATACCAATCTATTTTATCTATATTTTGTTCTAGCAACTGCATAGCCAATTCAGACGGATTTCTACACAAATGTTCCCAACCATTAATATGATTCCAGTTTTTTGTTTCATTTAATTTATTTAAATTTTTTTCAAACAAGTAAATAGCACCTTTTGACGGATTGTAAGACAATTTAAACCAATTTATTTTATCTTTATTTTTTTCTAGCAACCTTATAGCACCTTCTGACGAATTCAAACACAACATGCTCCAATTAATTTTCTCTTGATTATTTTCTAACAACTGTATTGCTGACGGATTTTTAGACAACTCTTGCCAATTTATTTTATCTTGATTTTTTTTTAACAACTGTATTGCGGACTGATTTGTTGACAACCATTCCCAATCAATTTTATCTGGATTTTGTTCTAGCAACTGCAAAGCACCTTCTGACTCATTGCCAGACAAATACATCCAATTTATTTTATTTGGATGTATCCAATTTAATAAACACATGGGTAACTCTATATTCATGTTTTTGTTTATTAAAACATTAATTTATATATTCATTTTTTCGACAATTATTACAATAAACTAACCGACTGTAAAAATGCTAGCCTTGTGTTCAATTTGTGGCTTAAGCATCTGAAATCCAATCGTAAACGAGTAGTCAAAGTCGCCGAACTCTGGTATTTGTCCATTGTGGTATCTTAGCTTTAATGTTAACTTGCGAATACGCTCGGCAGGAGGGTTAAACCATTTGTAAGATGGTGAAGAGTCATCGTACCACTGCGAAACTGGTGTTGTTGGAATGGATATTTTAGCAAACGCAGAATTCACCACGCCATTGGTTTGGTTTGTAGTTGCAGTAAACTTGGACAAACTATATGGAGATGTTTCGTCCAAGCAATTGTACCCAGCAAGTTCTATGTAAAAGTAAGACTGACCCATTAGGTTAATTTTCATTGGAGTTTTTAAAAAGTACACAACCGAGCCAATTAGATATAGTGTGGGAACAAGCCACTCTCCAATTCCAGTGTCGCTTGAATCTACTGGTGTATAGGAATAATCGCGAGGGACAATAATAATGGTCCCATTCATGTTAAAAGGGCTAATATTTGCGTTTGCCTGTAACAATTGCGTAGAATATGCGGGGGCTTCCGCAGTTATTGGGCAACGAACAAAGCCAAGAAAAGCGGGCAATCCCCAGTTGCTATACTCGGGTAGCACATTTTTTTTCTTGCATCGAGAATCCAATAATTCTTTCTGAGCAATCACGGTTGAGTCATTTACAAGCTCAAACTGGTCTCGGGTATTTCCAAACCACAGTTTCTGTTGCACTGTGCTGTAGTGAATAACAAAAGCATCATATGCTCCCAACAAACTGGTATCATATTCCATTAAATAATAACTAACTGCCGCATTAAACTTTGCCGTTAGTTCAGCCGCCATTTCCTCTGGTGTGTAAAACCCCTCTTCAATTGTAATCACAAATTCCTGGTCTAAATCCTGAGACAAAACATCAAATATATCTTGAACCGTTTGAACAACGGCTAATTCATCGGAGTCTGTAGTTGTAATGTTATGTTCACTTGGGTCATACACATTTTTAAACTTAAATGTCATCTTACGATTTGCGTTAAAATCTGAAAATACATTATAGTTTGAAGGAAATGACCAATTGGTCAAAGATAGAGATTGAACATTTGTGTAATCTTGAGGCAACTCAATCTCAAACTCGGACGAGCTTGGGTATTTAATCATATTACGGTCTTCCGAATGAATGGATACATACTTGGTTTCGTTTAAATACTCGTTAGCATTGGGAATGAGGGGGTGATTGGTTGATAAATTAAACTTACTCATGGTTGTCTTTTATTTACTTTTTATTTTTATTTTTATTTTGTTTTTTGTTTTGTTTTTTTGTTAGTTCAAGTAAAATATATTGAAATAAAATATTAATAAACAAGAAAGATCAGAAAAATAATGCCGTCAATTGACCAATGGGGACCTGCTACATGGTGTTTTTTTC
>Ga0222661_1000138_pt1 | contig 36390 bp, 60 predicted proteins | sample AntAcemetagen551_FD_179851 | JGI IMG/M metagenome (GOLD analysis project Ga0222661, IMG submission 179851) | Saline water microbial communities from Ace Lake, Antarctica - #551 | ecosystem: Environmental > Aquatic > Non-marine Saline and Alkaline > Saline | place: Antarctica: Ace Lake...
GCTTCACCTCTTGTTTGGCCATGACTTTTTCAATAATGTCGGAAAATTCTTGCTTGTCAGGCTCTAAAGCCCATGCGTAAAGCGTGTCACGGCTTACTTCCAACTCAAGCGCCAGTTCTGCAATCATGGGAAAGTCGTGATTGTTGTCAGCGTACTCTTGTGCTTTTGCTATCAGTTCAGGCGTGTATTTGCTTGGTCGCCCTACTGGATTTGGTTTAGTTGTCATTTTGACTTCCTTTCGGGGTGGTCAATGGCTGGCGGTTATTTTCCTACTTGCATGTTTTGTTTTGCAAGTGCTTCTTTGATTTGCTGTGTTGTCTCAAACAACAAACCCTTTTCTGTTGGGAACTGTCCTAGTGGACGTAGTTCATCAACATATTGTGGGAATATGGCCGTAGCTACTTCGCTGGGCCGCTCACGAGAATAGACCCAAGACTTTGCTGGGACTCCGGCATCAGACAACGCTTGCTCAGATTGATTAATGCCGCCGTAGTGACGCCTGAGAATCATGTTTAACTGTATCGCGTTTAAAGCGTCTTCAGGCTTTATGTCCCTACCTTCTTGTATCGCAGCCTTGTATGCGGACTTCATTTCATTTACAAGAACTGGTTGCAAAGACGGGTCACGCTGAATCAACTTGCTTACAACACCCTGCATGTTTTGATCAATCGGCTTGTTGTTTACTTTTATTGACTGCTTGTAAAGCTCATCTGGAAACTCAAAAGCAGAGATAACCCCTTTGCCATCGTTTGCGTTTGTGGCGAATGTCTGAGGCGTAAACACTTTGTTTGTTGTGTGAAAGCCGCCACTGTGTACAGCAGTCCTGAGCATATTTGGGTCAACCTTGTCTACAGGGAACCTACCGCCGTGCAGAAGAACCATCCCCATTGGATTGTAGGCATCTGCAATCTGGCCAGCCAACTGTTGCGACTTCGGCCCCATCATATCCCCAGCCATACTCTCTTGAGCCGCGTCAGACGTCAACTGGTTCAGCAAACCAGCGCGGTCATTAGCATTGCCGACAATCTGCTGCGCTGACGCAACTGGATTTGTCAGTATGTCCAGCAGAGAGCGTTTAAACGAATCAGCTTTGCTGTAGATGGAGGCTAATGGTGATGGCATAATGTGTGTTTTTAAAGTACAATGTTCTAATGAAAAAAGTAATCGCTTACTGTAGTTTCAACAGCAACACCGACCTGCCATACATACTGCTTAAACAGTCGTTCAGGGACTTGTCCAAGGCGCAACAAGTCTCCACGCTTAACGAACTGATTGCGGAGTTCAAGAGTGAACTTGATTTCATTACAAGCGACCAAGGTACTTCAAAATTCCCTCTATTGTCTGCGCGTCCATTTGCTCCCCATGATGCGCCTTGAGTAGTGACGTTCTAATATTTGCGTCTGTTTTGCCCTCTGCGCGTTTGCGCTCAAACGTTTTACGAAATGCCAAATAGTCTGGTACTGACACAACATTGCCAGCAGCGTCTTCAAAACCACCCAATAGTCCATCCGTAGGGATGCCAGCGCGATATGACCCGTGTTGGTATGTCGGCGTAAGAATTGCACCTTCTTTTTTCGCTTTGAATATAGCCGCACCAGAGCCACCAGTGTACGCATCTGGCTTATTCATTACTCGGTTAACGTCTCTTATGCGAGGAAAGCCAAGTTTTTGAAATTCATCTTTGCCCATTATTTCAGTAATGGCTTTGCGAATATTACCCGCTGAAAACTCACCTTCTTGGCCTTTGGCCATAATGTCGTAGATGTTTTTACTGTCAACGCCAGCAAAGTTTTTGTAAGGCGTTACTTTAAACTCTTTGCCGTTGCTGTCTTTTTTGGTTTCCACCCTGTTCTGAATGGCTGTGTTTAATTGTTTGTATGCGTCACTTGATGGGCGTATTTCTGGCAACTGCCCAACCAACCCTTCTGAAATGTGGTGCGAAAAGTTTGAACTTGCTGGGCCAAGGTAAGTTGAAATGCCGACCGTGTCGCCTAATTCTGCATACTCGTTTAAGTTTGCCGTTTTGCTGCTTGCTGCAGTTGGCTCAGATGCCCAACCAATACCATCGTTAATGTTTTGTTGAAGCGACCCATACTGCGTGCCGCCCTGTTTTTTTACATCCCTCGCTAATGGGACACCTGCAACTTGGGATACCGTTTCTCCAGCGCCAGACCAATCAGACACTACTGGGACGGCGTACTTGTCAATCAAAGTCTCGGGATTAACACCGCGTGGTGGAACAAATATTTCACCGGGAGTTGGGGTAACAATGTCACCACCACTTAACCCCATTGTTTCACGACGCATGACCGCTGGAGTGTCCAATGCCTTTTTGAATTTTGTCAACGCAGACTTCTCTGCTGACGTAAGCATTGAAACTGTTTTATTGGGAAAGAGCATATCAATAACAGGTATGCCGTTAACCGTGTCGGCATACGACATTGAGCCGCGAGTCAAATCCCGCAACATCTGTGCGTTTGCGCCACCTTTTTCCAAAGTTCGCAGAACCGCAGGCTCAATTAGCCTTTCAGCAGCCATACCCGCACGCTCCACTTGCGAGGCAATAGCAGCTTTGTTTAAACCCAGCGCAGCAAGTGGCGCGGCTTGAGGTGTAACGGCTGGAATCTTCAAGTCATCCATAACACCGCCAAGCGATTGCAACAAGCCTTGAGCAACCTCTCCTCTTGGCTGGTACGTTAGCCTATCCATCATCTCTACGGCGGCGCGGTCAGCCTCTCTGCCAGCCTCGATTGTCCCGTAGCCCGGACTGGTTACACCTTTGTAAATACCGTAAGCTGGGCCAGCAAAACTGGCAAGCGTACCAGTACCTAAAGTGGCCGCTGTTTCACCAGCGCCCCGCAAGTAGTCCCAAATAGTAGGTTTTGCCATAGTGCAACTATTTTACCAAAAAAAACGCCCACCGCAAGGGGTAGGCGCAAGTTGGGTTGAACCAACTGGAGAGTGCTGTTAGTCTAACCGTTCTTTGTTCAGCCGTCTAGCCTCTGCGTTGTAATGCCTTGCTATTTCAATCAAGCCGTCCTTGTCGCACTTGCGCAAGACAGAATCCGACTCAAGCAGGTCTAGCTGTCGCTCACCTATGCGCTCAAGCAACCGCAGCCGATATTGAACGTGGTTGCCTGCGAGCCAGTTATTGCAGTGCTTGCATTGACCATGCACGTTGTCCTCGACAAACCTCATGTGCGGAGCTGAACCGACCGAGCGATAGTGGCCTGCGTCATAACTGTTTGGTGCGTCTCCTAGAGGCTTGTCACACGATATACACGGCTTGCCTGCATCTCTGGCTCGAATGTACGCATTAAACGCCGTCTGCGCCTTCTTGACTAACTGGGGCTTGGTTTGCAGTGCATCCAGCTTTGTCTTGGTCTCTCTCTTGTCTTTTCTGACCTTCACCGCCTTAACCAGTTGCATGGCGCAAGCTGGGCCACAGCATGTTTGTAGTGGCCTGACTGTCTGAAATATCTCTTTGCATACCTTGCACTTTTTGTCTTTCATTCGTTCACCTCAAAACCTTTGTCTGTTGCCCAGCAAATGAGCCACTCTGTAAACTCGCTTGCGTCTGCTTTATTGAACCTGCGCGACTGTAGTCCCAATTGAACCACCCTTTGGCCGTCCAAGCTCGGTGCTACCTTTCCTGCTGACCTACCCGTCTCGCTTGCCCACTGGTCAATCAGAAACCGCTTCCAGCTTTCCCCGTCCCACTTAGCCCCTGCGTGTTCAGCTTGCTTTGCGACTTGGCCAATGATTGCGTGGTACATCTCATTTTGTGGCTGGCTTCGAATCTCGCTTGTAACTTCTAGCGTGAATTTACGGCCTGCAATTAAATGCGGCTTCATCTTTTGATAAACATCAGTTACCGTAGTGTGTGCCTGTTGCGCATTGTGTAGCGTTATTTTCATTTTCTGTTCTTCTCCAATGTCATTAACGCCCTTATATCATCAGCGTACTTTTGACCGTATTTCTTTGCCAAGTTATCCATCACGCCTCTGAACCACTGTGGCGCTTTTTCAGCCTGCCACTTGTAGCTGTACACCAACTCGCGAGCCAAACCCTCGTTATGGGCCTTTTGAGACCTTTTGGACTCAATGCTTTGCATAACTCGGCGGTCGGCTTGCTCTTTCTTTGTGCCATAGGGAATTAAAGACAACGCTTTTGCTTTTCTGTAAGTTTTGAATTCACTTTTAATTGATGAACATTTTGTATTCCATCGCCATTTAAATTCTTTGACCTAGCTTTACCGCCGACAGTTCCAGCTCTGGAACGTCTGAAACTGGTGTCATCACTAATAATACTTTTCCCAACAAACATCGTAAAAGCATTTGGTATTGGTTCTTTTTTCATATAGCGAGCCATAAGTTGAGTGTAATTAATCCATATGTAACAAGTCCGGTTGCAAACAAAATTGCCGCAACAATTGAACATTTTATTAAAACATTTCTCCAGAGTTGCGGGCTTTGATATTGATAATCAATGTAGGGGCGTGCGTCAACTGGAACTTGGCTTGCTCTAACTCGGCGTTGTAGCCAAGCGTTAGTTCTTCTGATTTCTTTTTCTGCGCTCATGTCTTTCTCCTGTGATATTTATAAAAAACGTGGAAACCAATAACTTCTGTCATCTTTAATCTACTTGCCCAAGACGGGTAAACGGCCAGAGTGTGATAGTGCGTTGACTTTCTCGTGTTGTCCTTCAATCGCCCCGCCATTGCCTTGGCCACGACTCGTTGCACCTTCTGTGTGTACGCCACCAGCTTTGGGTTTCTAGCTCTGTAATCGTTGGCCCAGCTAAACTGTTTGCGTTGATACACAACTTTGCAGATAGAATTCGGCCAGCGCTTACTTGCAACTCTGTTTAAGACCACCGAGGCCACAGCTCTGATGCCAGCCAAGCTCTCGCCACGTGCCTCGTAGTGCAGATTGTCAGCCAAGCATTTTGCCTGCTTGCTGTACGGCACAGCCAATGCCGATGAAGGCAACATCAACAAAGCCAGTAGTAGCTTAAACGCGGCCACGTTCTCTTACGTAGTTTGCGGCATGTAACCAGTAGTTGTTTAGGTGCTTAACGCTTTCGTGGAGCTTCTCAAACTCTGATGCGATTTCCTCACGCTCTGCTTCTACTGCCTCGTTTATGCGCGTGAGCCACAAATGATTGTGCTTGTTAAAAACATCGTTGCTGACAAGTCTGGCAAAGCTCTCAATCTCCTCATCGAAACATTCCCACCAATCACTTTCGCCGTCAATTGATTCCGACCGGAGCATGAATCCAGCCTCACGCGCCATTGCAATAACTTCTTCTTTGGTCATTTCCTCATCTCCCGCTCGATAGCCAAGAGTCTCTGCTCAGCCTGTTTCAGTAGCCACAGCACATCAGGCGCATTGGCGCGGGTGCTTGCAAAATACAATGAGCCGTCAGCTTCATAACCAACAATCACCACCTCTTTTAGCATTCCTACTGCTCCAGTCAATACCGCGTCTGGGTCAAGGTCAAGGCGCGTCTCGCCTGCATCTAGGCCGATGGGGAAGTCGATTAACTTAGCCATTGTTCTTCTCCTTTAGTTTAGCCTCAATCCCCTCAGCAACACCCTTACCGCTACACCAGAATTGCCAGCCTGAGCCAAGCGTGTTTCCATCAACAATCTGCTCCACCTCCTCCTCGGTTAACCCAGCCCAAGGCTTCTGTGGTTGTAATGATGTGTAAAGCGGTGCGCACTCCTCGTTGTCCAAGAACTCGTCCTGCTCATCAGCAGACATCTGAGCAAAGGTCTGAAAGTGATTCTCACCGCAACAGTGGAACCGCACTTTCTCTTGTCCGCAGTAGCAACAGTATTGCGTGTCATCAGCCATTAGTTCTTCATGTTTCATTTGTTCTTCTCATTTAACTTAGCCGTCTTGCAATCAAGGCAAATGAAAGTCCTAAAAGTTCCAATAAATTTAATAGTGCCGCCTTTTAAGTGTTTATCTTTTTGGCAGCGCAGACACATCTGCGGCTTAGAGCGCATAAAGCGCTCATGTTCCGTCTTTGCTGATAACGCATATGCGTTTTCTTTAGCGGGTGAAAAACTTCTAAATCCATTTCTCATTTCACTTTCTCCTTATCGTTTATAACTTTTGCCTTCTTTGACCTCAGTACATCGCGAACAATACGCTGCGACCGGTCTAACTCGCCTACTGTCACGATTTCCAATTGCTCGTCATGTAATTGCATCGCCTCATCCAGCGTTTGCATCTCAGCACCCTTCAAGATGTAGTGGTCTGTCCTCATACCTCGTTTGCAGACCTCCAGAAGGGCGTCTAAGCCGTTTTTCGCAACAAAAGCATACTCAGTACCAAACCCCATGAGAACGAGCGCCTCGCACGTGTTTAAAGCGCTTATCAGTACATCCAGCTCTTTTCGTCTTGCCTCGCCCTTAACAAGCATAGCCAAAGCGTTGTGATTCTTCAGCTTTAAAGTCAGCAGAGAGCCTTCATGCTTTGCAACCGGGGTGATGCTTTCAAGCACAAAAGCTAACGGATTGAGTAAAACTGGTTTGGGCTTGTACTTGCTTTGTTTTTTCATACTGTTCTTCTGTGATTTCACTAATAATGTACAACGCTTGATTGATTATGAATACAGGGTAATCCCTTCCTTCTCGTACTAAATCAAGTATTTTTCTTGCTGTGTAATAGTTCATGCTTTCCTCAATACTGCGTTGATTTTTGCCCTTATTTCCGCAGGCATAGGCACAGCAGCTTTGCGGTCAAGATCAATCTGCCTCAAGGCTGAATCGTAGGACGGTGAAATTGCAACAGTATTTCTCGCTACATCAGCAGATTGCTGTGCAAAAGATTGTTTTTCAACCTTCTGGCTTCTAACCCAGTTGCGCCACGTTGCGTCCCAGTCCAGCTTGACACCCTTGCTACCAGCTACTGAATTCCAATAGTCCGTGAACTCAGCAAACACCTTCCGCAAATCAAGGTCTGGCCGCTCTGTCTTTGACCACTCGGCAAGTTCAGCATCAGGCTTCCAGCTTGCTGGCAACCGCGCACCGCGTGTTGCTGTCTTACTTGGTTTATGGTTATTGGTTATTGGTTCATGGTTAGCATTAGGGGTTGACACAGGTGGCGATAGGGTGGCTATAACGTCCCCATCGCTATGCCAACGCTTCGCCGCCCCCTTACGACCGCCATCAGCCATGCGCTTATATGCGGCAACTTCTAAGTCGCAACGCTTATGTCGCCAGCCTTCATTTGTGGGAGTAAAAAAATCAGTCAACGCAACCCGTAATGACTCAACAGTAACCCGTAGTTTTCGGGCAACGTCTTTTGGGTCGTTGGGTATTGGCACTTCGGTGTCGTAATACATATCAAGCAAACGCCTGTATGCCAAATCTTCTTCGTTCGTCAAATGCGCTGTTGCAGAACGATAGTCACCAACGTGAAATTGATAATAGTGCATATTGCTCACCTTTTAATCGCTCCCTTGATAAAAGAAACAACGGCAAGAGAGGGAGTAACTCTTTTCGGTCTGCTCATGACTTCAGACCTAGCCGCGTTTCAAACCATTATACGTTAGTCACTGCAACCCGCCGGGTAAATCTGTGAAATTAGTTTGTAACGCGCAGTTGTCGCATCAGTAATGACCGCGTGCAACCAATGAATGGCCGCTTCGTCTGTTGTAGGCTTGCGGCTTAGTAGTGCCTCAAGGTCTTCAATGTAGTTTTCTAATGTATTCATGCTCAATTGTGAGTGCGGAAAATTATTTTTGTAAATAGGGGTAAACACCTAGCCAGGACGTGTGTTTTTTGGTGTTAAGATACACACATCGCAACACAACAGGAGTTTCCAAATGACACAATACGCAAACCACATCGCTTACTCAGATGTCAACCCATTTGAGGTTGTCCGCACCGTCAGCGACAAGACAATCGAGGTTCGTGAAATGGCCACAGTCAAAGACGACAGCGGAAAGCTGGACTTCCACGTTGGCGGGTTTAGCGCACACTGCTCAAATATGCGTGACCAAAAGTGGTTCATTACATCAGACGAGACAGCGCCAGTTATTCGCATTCGCCTTGGACAGAAGGGATGGAAAGACAAGCACGGTCGCCGATTCAAATTGGCGGATCAGCCAGTCAAGTTTTACGACTACAACTTTTAATTTTTACCACGGGGCTTCGGCCCCATCAACCGGAGTATCACATGAGTAAGTTACAGACAGCAGAATCAAAGCGCCTTGAAAGCATCCGCGCAAAGTGGCGCACCGACAGCGGTGATTACCAGATGATTGAGCAGTTTCTGGATTCAGGTAGGACTGACGCAGGCTACACGAACTCAATGTCCGGCAAGTTGGCTCGCATCTTTGATCTAAAAGGCCGGTTATCAATTGCGCAGGCCAACAATGTGCGCCGCGTCTTGTTAGAGCGAGTTAGTCTAAATACTCTAGAAGCGCCAAAAGCGAAACGTCAATACACGCGGAAAACAATAGGGTAAACACCTATACGAAACGTGTTTTTTCTGTATTAAAATAGATTCGTCAGCAACACAACAGGAGTAAGAAATGAGAGATATTTACACGATGAACGATTTGGGTTTGGATGTAATCTGCACCCACTTTGACAAAGACTCTGATGCTTGGATTGACGCTGTAATGGCGTTTGAAAAGTTAGCAGACGACCAAGATCAGACTACGCTCGATTTAAGCGGTGTGCTGGTAACGCTTGGCGAAGAACATTTTGACGCTATCAAAATAGCATACTAGGAGAAAAAAATGGACATCAAAGAACAGGCGTTTACAAAGGCAATAGCATTGCTAAACGCATCAGGCGCACAGTATCACATTAAGTTTGGAGACAAGCAATACGGAGAAAAAATAGGTGTTGCAGGCCACACTCGCGTCCGCAGAAAGTATCCCATTAATCAATTGCGTGACTACGTGATGCCAGTTTTGGAGCGCTTGAAAAAATCAGGTGACGTAGAAGAAATTGACTCGGCGCAGTTTGATAAAGAGTCAGTTAGAAGTTCGCTTAGTAGCTACGCACAGAAGCGTTTTGGCTCTGGCGGTTACATGACCACAATCGTTGATGACAAAATTCAAATAATGAGGATCGTATGACAGTACATTTAAAACTGATGCAGGCAAGAGTAACTTTGCAGGGACTTCAACTTCAAAAGTCCGGAAAGAACAAGTTTGCAGGATATTCTTACTTTGAACTTGGTGATTTCTTACCTCAAATTCAAAATATATTTTTCCAGATTGGCTTGTGCGGATACGTGTCATTTACCAAAGAATTAGCTACGCTGACGATCACAGATTTGCACGACCAGACGGAAATTTTTATTACTAGCCCAATGGCGGAGGCCAACTTAAAAGGCACGCACCCCATTCAGAATCTGGGCGCTGTTGAGACCTACAATCGCCGCTACCTATGGATGACTGCAATGGAAATAGTAGAGCATGACATGCTGGACGCGAGCAAGCCAATTGAGCAAGTAAAAGCGCCAATCATTACGCCCAATCAAGGTGCGCGTGAGCATGTCTCAGAAGAAGAAATGGTTGGGTTGCAAGACTTAGCTGAGGGATTGCGTGAGACCGCTCACAGCGACCCTGTAGCAGCTCGCAAAATGGTTGCTGATGCATCACTAGACGAACCACAAAAGCTGGCGCTGTGGACGCTTCTAGATTCAAAAACTCGCGCTGCACTCAAGAAAAAGGACTAACCAAATGGCATTTGAGGCTAAACCCAATACCGGCTCATTATTTAAAAATGAGCGCAAAGAAAAAGAAACCCATCCAGACTACAAAGGAAGTTGTCTGGTCGGTGGCTCTGAAATGTGGATGAGCGCATGGCTAAAGACCGGCGCAAACGGGACAAAATTTATGTCATTCAGCTTTCAACCTAAAGACCAACAAGCGCCAGCGCGTCAAGCGCCAGTGCGTCAGGCTCCACAAGCTGACCCTGACTTTGACTCAGACTTGCCATTTTAAGGAGCGGGAATGGAAAAAGAACTTAAAGAATACGTCAGCTTGCGCGTACCAAAGCCACTGCACACAAAGCTGGTGGAGCTTGCAAAACAAAATGAGCGCTCGTTGACTTCGCAAATTGTGTTTTTGCTAAAAAAAGCAATAGGGTAAACACCTAGAAAATAACTCAATAAACCTCCTGTTTGGCTTGTATTTGTGTGTATAATAAACACATACCAACCAAACAGGAGAAAGCAAAATGACCAAAAAACTAATAGCCCAACGTCCTTGGATTGCACACATTGATGATGAGCGCGACATCGGCAACAGTATCATCGTGACACTTGCGGATGGCTGGCACTTTGAAGATGGCGACAAAGAAGGCGTTAGAGGCTTTGACACAATGCAAGAGATAAAACAAGAAACCTGCAAAGCAAACGTTAATCAACATTAATAATCTGGGCTTCGGCCCCTTACTAGGAGAAAAAAATGAACTTTGAAAGCCAAGACGAATACGAAGAATACCTAGAATCTCGCCAAGAGCGTGAAGACTGGGAACACGAGCAACATGACGTTAAGAAAGACCGCAACAATGAGCAATAAATTTTTAGCCAGCCTTGGATTATCGTCCTACATCGAACTTGCAGTAATTGTCGCTGTATCAATTGCCGTTGCATACAGCCTGCTTTTGGAGTTGTCAAAATGAGCGCAACAGGAAACGTAAACCCGACTAGATATACGGGTGACTTCAAATCTACACTGGAGCCACGCGACTTTAGTTCAACTCCGGTTCGTTCTGGCAGCGAGGAAAACTTGGCTTTCCCGTCTCGCGTTGGCAGGTGGCTGTTTTATCGTGATGGACGCAAGGTGCTTGTAAAATGATTTACAACACAGGCAAGGTCAAGATTGGCCTGCATTACACGCCGCCAGTACGACCTGCGGATATTGGCCGTGACATGATGCTTTTGCAGACAGCGTTACTGGCCAAGCCAAAGACCGCGTGGCAACGCATTGCCCGATGGCTGGAAATTGATTTATGAACTGCCCTGAATGCAATGGTTGGTGCGAGGTCAAAGAGACTCGCCAGCGTGCAAATGGGTCGACATACCGGCGTTACGTGTGCGCTAACGGTCACCTCTTTTCAACAAAAGAACTGGTCGTTGCAGGTCGGTCAAAGAACCCCGTTGGAGTATTGAGTGCGCCCGTTAACCCGGCGTGCAGTAAGAGTCTGGCACTTTAGGTCTGCCGCGTCATAAGAACAGTGAACCCATCCTGACTCTGGGTCGCCGTTGTAGAACTCAAGTATCAGTTGCGTATAAGTTAACGAGTCTCGGATGTATATAGCTAACTCGCGATTGTCCTTAGCAAGCACCTCAAAATCGGCTGCGTAGCCAAAGCAGTGGTGAGAAGTAGCGCTGCCACCGATTGCTTTATTCACTTCTGGCGAACGGTAGCCGCTTGTAACAATAACTGGGCCGAATTTGTCGCGCAAGGGTTGCAGGATGTTGTCAGTCAATGCTTGCAGCTTTTCAATGACAAGCGCTGATGGGGTGTTAAATATGCCGTTGCGAGTGCCAGCCTCAGACTTAGTGAGTTCGTTCAGCGAAAAGTTTGCCGACAGCTTCATATAAATTCGTCTTTCTTTATTTCTATGCAGACAAGTTTAAAACTTGCAACATCTAAGTCTGTGGCCAGCTTCTGTCTGACCGCGTAATTCGTCGCCTCGCACTGGCTGGCTGTCGCTGTTAGTTTGCCGTTGGCAAAGCCGCAGTTGCCACTTGTGAGGCAGATAAAAGCAACAGGTAGCCAGAACGACATCACGTACTCCAGATTATTTCTTTGCCTTCATGTCAATAATTTTCTCAAGCGTGCGACCGCCGAAGTAGAACGACATAATTAGCATACCCCACTGGCCGAGAAGCTCAATGTAGGCCGAATTTGCGTCAAGACCGAATGCTGACATCATAGCAAACGTGAAATAGCCCACTAATATGGCTAGGAGTGTCATAGGGCGTATATTCTTGGACAGCCAACTGTCACTACCCATGTCCGCTTTTAATCGCTCTGTGAGGTTTCCTTGCTCTGTCTTGTACAGGTCAGCTTCATTGGCCATCTTTGCCAGTTCGCCGCTTTGCTCTAACGCTGCAAGTTCTAACTGCGCCTGCGCTTTGGCTGTTGGGTCTGGAATAAGTTTGTCAATCAGCTTGCTGCCGATATTGAGTAGTCCCGCTAGTGCAATCATTGTTTGTTTCCTTAAATTAGAACGTGCCACGTTTGACAATGAGCCAGACGAGGCCAAAGACAACGATAGCGCCCGTCAGTACTGCTATACCAATCAGTATGCCGTTTACCCAGCCCCAAACCTTCTGCCTGCGCTTGTAAATAGCCAAGGCTTTGTCGCGAACCTCTTGCTCACGCTCACGCTTTTTCTGACTTTGGTAGAGTAAAAAATCGTCATACAGGCCCGGTCGTCCTGAGTAAATAAGCATCTCTTTTAACTCAGCCTCAGCTTCACGCAAAGATTCCATCGCCCAGAAAGCATCTGAATCACTGCCCTTGCTTGATGCCTTCTTTGCAATCTCAGCCTTGAGGCCAAAATACTCCCCCAGCTTTGATGCACATGCCGCTAATTCAGAACCATTTTTTAGCGCTGTTTTTACCGCCGCAAAGCACGCATTGGCAATTGCTAATTCAGCAAGCACTACTTACTCTTGTGTTCTGCGTACATGATGCTGATGGCCGTCACGACACCAGCCACCCACAACAAAGGCTTGGCAGCTTTAGCAATCCACTCAAGCACAGTAAATGCGCCTTGAACTGCCTCAAAAGCATGAACCATTGTGCGAGTCTCTGTGTGTACCTCATCAACCTTTTTCTCAACTGAGATTAGGCGATTTAGTATGTCTTTGTGGCTTACATCTTCAATCATGTTTTGCTTAAGTTAAAGATCCGTAACGAGTTCCGGTAGCAGCCCATGTAACATAAGAGTTCCCTGCCACGGAAGCACCACCAGCGCCACCAGCGCCACCATAACCGCCAGTAAAGGAGTTGTAAGGCGTAGCTCCTGCCGCACCTCTTGCTCCGCCCACACCGCCGGTAGACTTATTCTGGTCATTAAAACCACCAGCACCACCAGCGGTCTCAGTACCACTACCTCCCGGGCCACCGTCAATACCTTCCCAGTTACCACCAGAACCATATTGACCGTAGACAGCACCGCCACCGCCGCCACCACCTGAGCGAACAATACCACCAGTACCCCAAGCACTACCACCACCACCGCCGCCACCGCCACCGCCAAAGACGCTGTTGTTAGTGATGGATATGGGTACAGATATGCTTAAAGCAGCACCGCCAGCACCGCCAGCTCCGCCAGCACCAGTCGAGCCACCAGCGCCACCGCCACCACCGCCACCATAAACAGTGCCGTTATTTATTAAACTAACGCCACCGGGGAATGAGCCAGAGACAGTTAAACCAACTAAACCCGCAGAACCAGCTATACCGTTAGACCCATAAGGAACAACAGATGCGCCACCACCTCCGCCTCCGCCAATAGCGCCTCTAATGGTCACACCAGAGTTAATAGTTGCAACAACAGGAGCAGACCCATCCCATCCAGCAGACAATGCTAAAGTGCGCAAATCTTGAGTTGTTGTATAACTTGATAAAATAGAAAAAGCAAACTGCCTTACAGCGTTGTAATAGTTACTAAGACTTGTAGAGCCAGAGGCAGGGACGCTAGTGTTATTAGCTGTGACATAAATACCATTGCGGTAATACTCACTTAAACTGATTGGGTTTGAACCACCAAATTCAGTTTGAATGTTCGCAAGGCTAATCTGCCCAGATCCTTGTAGAGCCATCAAACGCTCCCATAAGCCGTTACATTGCCAACAACAGTTAAATTACCAGAAGAATCTAGTTTTGCCTTATTGACTCCAGACACCTTGAAGTACAAAACGCCAGAAATTTCCTCTACAACCCAAGTTGCAGCAGTCATCTTCCCAGCAGATGTTGCGCTTGTGGCCGTAGCTGCGTTACCGCTAATTGCAATCGCCCACGTACCAGAAGCGCCTGTGCCGGTCGGGGACGGCACATTAGTACCAATAGCCAAACCAAGGTTTGTACGCGCTGTAGCGGCGTCTGATGCGCCTGTACCGCCGTTAGCAACAGCAAGGTCGTTAGACGGAAACAATGCGCTAAGTGCATCTAAATTCCCGTTAATCTTGCCCCCCCACGAGTCAGCACTAGCCCCAATCTCGGGCTTTATTAAACCTAGGTTTGTGGTGTTTGCATCTGCCATTTTTTACCTCAGTGGACAACAGTCCAAGTTTCGTTTTCAGTTGCGATCTTGACCCAGATTTCTGAGCCGGTTGGAATAGGCAACCACGTCTCACCGTCATTGCCGTAATTTTCCCATTTTTCTCTTGCATTTACAACCATTATTGATTGCCCAGCAAACAATACGGGCACTTGAGCGGTGTACCTTGCAACAATGCTTAAAGCAGACTCTGCTTGTATCAACACCTGCGTGTTTTTGATCGTCAGTACGTGTACATTAATCTGAGATTGGCCAACCACATTTGCAGATGTAAACGTGTAGCGTACACCGTTAGCAATCGCGTTAGACTCACCGACTATTGTCGCGCCGCCAAAAGCGTAGCGTATTGCGTAGCAAGTCAACCCGCTTGCGCCCTGAACCGATGCCGACCCAACAGCGTACCGCAAAGCATCAACAGACAGCGCACTTTGGCCGCCAATCAAACCGACACCAACAGCAATGCGTTCGCCAGAGCTTGTAGCGGCTGATACGCCGTTTATTGCCTCCAGCCCATACCAAGGTAGCAGTCTAAACGCAGAGGCGCTTAAAACGCTTTCTGAGGTGATTACGCCAGACGCATCAAATAGCGTGCCGCCAGCAGTAGATGCAAAGGGCGTTTGAGCAAATGCGGATATTCCGAACATTGGTTACTCCGATGTTGTATCAGCCGGGGCTGGTTTGTTGCCCTCAGTCATTTAGGGTACTTAGCCTTTACTGCCAGACATTCATCAATGTATGCCTGCGCTTGTGCCGTGTCGCCTTTGACTATTGCGTCTAAGTAGTCAGCTGCGGGAGGATATGCTGAGGCACGTAACTCTTGGTAGGTTGGCTCTGGTGGAATGTCGGCTGGCTCTGGCGTGTTGCCTTCTGATAGCCAGTCTAAAAAAGCAACATAGTCCGTATTGCCCATGTCAGCAGGGATGCTTGCACCGTCTGCAAGGCGGGTGACTGCGTTGGAGTTGGTTAGTTTGTACATGGCTTATAGCTCCGCACTTAAATTAAAACGGGCAGCGGTGGTATTGCTGGCTCGTATCTGACAACCTTGTCCTGCGGTTCCGGCTGCATGGGATACGGCAACCAACACGTTTCTGGCATTAGGATTATCTAATGTCATAGCTGTAACGGTAGTGGTTATTCCAGATGACTCCATCGTCCAATCCCCTACAGTAGAAAAAGTTAGTGTTGGCGCAGTCCTCATCTGCACCGGTAGGTAAATAAGTGCCCTAGTTGAGGTTGTAGTTTGAAGATAACCAATACTTAACTTTTCATACGCGGTGCTCCCACCGTAACTAATAAAATACCTCTGACACAACGCCAACTCCTGCCCATACTGCCGATGCTCAAAAGGGGTTGCTACTGAGCCTTCTTCTAGTTGTACGCCTGTGATGTAGAAGGTTGCTCCTGAGGTTGCAAGCAAGTTTGTTTGTCCTGTTGCGGCAAAGTCCTCGACGGCAGACCATACGTTTGCAGTGTCAATAAAATCCGACCCAGCACCAAGCGTGAAGCCGACTCGCACACCCACACCGTTGTCAGTCAACCATGTGCCAGTTGTGTCGCCGGGAACTGTGATCGTCTTTTGCTCCCATGTGTTTGCGGCGGTGATTGTGTAGGCAGCGCGATATGAACGATTCAAGGCGCTGTTTCTAAAAGAGGCTGTATAAGTACCCGTCAAACTCGACTTAACCCAAAACGACAAAGTGACCGGCTTAGCAGAAGCCGACCCCCATTGAAGATCGGCAAAGTTGAAACCCTCAACATCTTGCGTAATCAAGTAGTAGTCAGTGCCTGTTGGGGAATCCGTGGTCGTGACGGTAGCCACGATGGAGTTTACAAACCCCTGACCAGTCGGCACATCAGTAGAGCGTTGCGTTGTGTAAACGCCTCCGCTGTTCCCGAAACTTTTAAAGCGATCAACAGCGAAAGAGCCGCCAGCAGTGGAGTTCACACTAGCCCCAGCGTTCCTCTGGTCAATCCGCATATCGGAATTTATTAGGCGGTTCCTACCTGCCATGTTAGACACAGTAGGCGTGAAGCCGTTGATGGTAGTAGTAGCCCCACCGCTGGCATCTAGTATGCTGTTTACGCTTAAATCAGACATTAGTTGTCTCCTGTTGTTGCGCCGCTTCCCAGCACTCTTTTAATAAGTCTTCGTAGCTGTCATACCCACCGCCTAATGAGGCAAACCATTGTTCAAATGTCATGGCTTAATCTCCAGTCGAGCCGCAGCGCGTAGTTCTTTGATGTTGTTAGGCATAACCTCGCCACTGTCCGCTTGCCTTAGCACCATCCAGTCTGTTGAGGCTAGGTAGGCTTGGGCTGTTGCGTTAGCTTGGCTTTGGAGTTCTGCTGCTTGTACGCCCACCCATGCCAACTCAAGGTCTACCAGTGAGGGTAGAGGTTGGGTGTTGGTGTCGTTCCAAGTTATACGGGCATAGTCATTCTCCCAGCACATGAACTGTGCTTCTGGGATTAGGTGGAGGATACAGTTGGTTATGTTCATGGGGTGTACTCCGTGATTGTAATTGAGGACATAGATACCCCACCAAGCCGCCGTCCAGAGTTCGCCCCGTTGAATGTAGTTGTCCCCGCCGCATCCCCTGCCGCTCTAAGTTTAAATGTTGTCGCGCTAGTCGTGCCAGCCGTCATTCTGTAGCTAAACGCCAGACTAGTAACGTAACCGCTAGTCGGGATAATAGCAACTGCGGAAGCCAAAGCGTTTACGGCACTGTCTTGAAAAAGCGCTGCAGTCATGGCGCTAATAGCGTTTACACCGAGCTGTGCGGCAAAAACTTGTATAACCAATATATTACTTGCGTTTGTCGGAGTAATCGCCAACGTCATAAACTCGTTGCCCTCGGTAATCTGAGGGATGGTATCGTCAAAGGGGATAACAGTAGTCCCAGTAGCCAAAGCACCAGTCTGGAAATTAACCACCTGAATCACATTACCACTTCGTTGCAACGTATCTACCGTACCACTCTCATCAGGCAACGTGAGCACTCGGTCAACATTGCTGTTGGGGCTGGCTACTGTAAAAACACCTGTGCCGGAGGTGTTGCCAATTATCGCTACTTTAGACATTAAATACCTCCAGCTTCTACCCGTGCTGCCTGTTCAGCTTCCATACGGGCTTGTCGTTGTGCCGCAGATTCAATGTCAGCCGCCATAACGATGTCGTCTTTAGAACCAGTGATGGCTTCACCAGCGGCTAGTTTGCGTTGTACTTCAGCAGCTACGATTTCTTCAATAGCAATGCGGCAGCGTTCTTTGACTGCGTTTTGAATCCAGTCGTTTTGTGAGAGAGAGACTACACCGAGGGCTTTGTCTTCGGCTGAGGTTAATGTAATTGTGTATGTTGTCATAATTTTATCCTACTAAATAACCAAAAAAATTGGACTCTGATCCAGAATAAGAAAGAGTCCCTCCAGCGGAACTGAGAGCTTGAACATACACAGTATCACCAGCAGCCAAAGTCACTAGCGCAACTGCTGATACCCCACTATATGTTTGTGCGGCATTTGTAGTATTGTTATAGTGCCCCTGAAATGTGACTGCCCCATTTATCATAAAAGAATGTTGAGAGTAAGTAGTTGCTAACTGGTTGTATCTAACAAGGGTTGATAAATAGTAAGTTCCAGCTGCGGGTGCAGTAAATGTATTGGTAGATGTATTAAACGCACTACCTACATTTAAAGGGGCTACGTCAAAAGGTACTTTAGCGCCAGAAGCTGATGAGGAAGCACTGGCGTATGCAAAAAACCTTGGCTGATATGGCATCGTGACGCGACCTGCGGAGTCGATACGGGCGCGTTCTGTTGGATTATTCGCTCCAGATGCTGTACCAAAAGCTAAATAAGTAGAGCCACCACCAGTATGTTCTGCTAATAAATAAGAGTAATGATTGTTGTCGCCACCAATTAATAAAGTAGATGTTCCATTATTACCGCCAGCACCACTATTTTTTAATGCAAGTTTTACATTTGCAATAGTACCTCCATATCCTGTGCTTGGCGAACTCGTCCCAATCCCTACGTTGCCTGCGCTGTCTACAACCAAGCTGTTATCGGGCGCTGAAGCGCTAACGTTTAGTGGGCCTGTGTAGCTGTCGCTTGTAATATCCGGCGTTGTAATGCCAGTTGTGCCGTTTAATGTAATAGCCATATAAATCCTTTAAACGATAACCCAGCGTGAGCCTGTTGGTACTGTGACTGAGACGCCGCCGTCAATCGTGATGGGGCCTGCGCTCATGGCGTTGTGGCCAGCAGTAATAGTAGAGTCAGTGCTTATGGCCGCAGAGTTCTGTACGTAGCCCTGTGAGCCGATTACTGCGTGATCTGATGGGTAGGTAACGAATACGTCTTTGCCGCCAGCAGAGAAGCTTACAGCGCTTCCACCGTTGCTTGAGGACAGTACGGCATCTCGCGACAAAGTTGCGCCACTTGCCGTGTATGTGCCAATGCCAACTTCCCACTCATCTGTTCCCTGCCCTGAGATTGTGTAATACGTGGTATTACCATTCCCAATAACAGAAAACGACTGGAAACCGAGCGCCGCACCTGTGAGGGTTACTGCACCAGTACCAGTCGTGGTAGTGGCCTCTTTTACTCTGTCTTTGAGTACGAGAGCCATAATGAATCCAATCAGGTCAAGGTAATGTCAAGGTCGCCAGCAGGCACACGTAAAATGTCGCCATCGTTAATGGTGCGGCTAGTAGTCAAGATGGCCCAGCCAAGCATGTTTCCGCCAGTTGAAGCATCAAATACAGCAATGTGCGTAATCGTGCCCCAGTTGCCACCAGATGCGGGGTCAAATTCAATTGACGCGCCATTGGTGCAGTTGGTTGGCGATGTACCTGATACGGTCATCGTGCCAGTTTCTTTGCGAGAATAGTTGTTGCCCGATACCTCAGTGCCGCCGCCTGAATCGCTAGGAGCGGCTGTAAACAGGCCTAGATACCAAGCGGTTGGACGGGTAACAGAGTCGGTTGTAAACAGCCATTTAAGCGCTGCGTTTTCTGCGTAATCACTAAATGATGACATTGCGAATTCCTTTGTTATTCACTTATTAATGAACGTTCAAACAGTTGGGCAAAGGCATTGCGGCCAACCATCATTTGGTCTATGTTGAATCGTAAAGATGACAGCTTGCGGTCTAAGTCTGCAATGTGGCTTGCCATCAACCTTTGCGGCTCGGTCAATTCTTCCATGTTGTATTCAACGCCATCAATGATTACTTTTTTCATCACCACGTACCCTTCCAAACACGGAACTTATCAAAGTCTCCTGACAACAGCTTGCGCTTTATAACGTCCTTCATGGCCGGGTCGCCCCACTTGATTCCAGCTTCTTTAGCCCACATTTCAACAATGTGTAAAGGTATTTCACCAGCCAGTCTGCTTTCACCAAGAATGCCGCCGTTCAACTCTTTGATTGCCTCGACTCGTTTTATGTACGAATCATTGTCAAATTGACTTTGGACAACAAAAGTGCCGTCATGGTTGTCTATAAACTTTTCACCAGTTTTCATTGCGCCACCCGTTTTGTTTTTAGTGATTCAATAAAAGGCAGAGAGCCGTAGCCCTCTACCGTTTAACAATTAGCCTGTAATTGTGTTGTCAAAGATGCCACCGTTGGCAGCTTCGTTCTTACAAACCAAGGTCAACTCAGTTGTCACTTGACGCTTGCTTGAGTCACCAGTCTTGGCCAACTCAATGTTCTTTGTAGGACGCAGAACACCAACACACCACATATCTTTTTGCATGATGAAGACATCACGTGAACGGTTTTCACGTGTAGGCATGAATTCAACAGTACCCCAAGGCGTGACATATACGGCCAAAGACTTGATAACCTTTTCGTCACCAGCTTGCACTTGTGAACGTTGGTTGTTGTTACCAGTAAAGCCAAGGGCTTTATTCATCTGGTAAGCAGACAAGTACACGGTGTCAGGACGGCCACCGCTTTCCCAGATTGACTGCATCACTGAGTCAAACTTGGTTTGTGAGAAAGCCGTCAGAGCGGTTGTCTCATCAGTACGTGCGTCAGTGCCGTCACCAGTTGGGTCAGCGCCTTCGTTAGCACCAAATGAGGTGTTGGAAATCAACCATGAAGAAGCGCCAGCCAACTCGCGTGCGGTGGTGCTGTTGCCAGCGACACGTGCGTTGTTGTCAAACAGTGCTTTTTCGATGTCCAATTTCTGTTCTTTTGCAACTTTCAAAACGGCAAATGCCATCTCAGCAGCGCGTCCGGCTTTTTTCAGACCAGAGTCTGTGTCGGCTACGGTTACAGCGTTCTTAAAAATTTGCGTATAGTTGCCCAAACGTGAGGTAGCAGTACGGGCTTCAGCAACAGTGTCATCGCCTTCAATATGGGCGTTTGTTGCGCTTGCGCGTAACGTGCTGGTCTGCCATTCGTGCAGTGTGTTCGTGGCCTTTACTTTAGCAACGCTAGAGTAAAAAGGTGTTTCAGTTGGGCTAACATCATAAATGATGTCTTCCAAGTCTTCGCGGATGCCGACTGCATCGTAGGAGTCAAATGTGTTGGTAGGCTGTGCCATGATAAGTATCTTTCTAAGATTTAAGCATTAAACTGAGCGCGTCTTCGATGCGTCCAGAATTCTTTAGGTTGGTCTTCTTTTGCAAAGCGTCTTTGTTGCTTTTCGTAAGATTCTTTGAGCCTGCTCGTATCGGTGCTGATTTAGGGCGTGCCGACTGTGCTTTCTCATCCGCTTTCTTCTTGCCACTCATAATCTCGCGGTACTTCATCGCGTCACGTAAAACGTGTAATGCGCGACTTTCCACCACTTGACTAATCTCCTCTGCTGTGTAGCCGTACGCTTGGCCAGCTATCAGGATTTGCTCCTTGAACTTGCCAGCCCGTTCTGGACTGCCCAATTCAGGAATAACGGTCTTCAGGTTTTCTACCTCACGCATGAGATACGCCTGTCGAGCCGATTGCTCTGCCTGACTTTGCTGTGCCGACAACTGCTGAAACTGTTCATGCTGTTGTTGGTACTTCGCTACATCATCATCAAAATTCATCTTTGCTTCCATGTACCCAATTGGGTCGGAGTCAAAAAGTTCCCTTGATGGCGCTTTCGGAGGTGTGGCAATCTGTCCACCTTGAATCTGCTGATACAACTGTGCGATTTGCTGTCTTTCATTCAACAAGGCTGCGTAGACTTCTTCTGCCTGCTTTCGCTGGCCAGCCGCCTCTTGCATACCCTTTTGGACAAATTGTTGACCACCGTACCCACGCTTCAACTCGCTCAGAGTGACCTGCTTATCTGTTCCGTCAATCTTGACGGTGAACACAGGGTCTTGCTTGCCAGCACTGTCAGTGTCTTCTTCTTCGTCCTCCGCATCTTCATCAGATTCGTCTTCGGATTCTTCATCAGATTCTTCAGATTCGTCTTCAGCTTCAGCGCCTGACTCTTCGGTTTCTTCTTCTTCCGATTCGTCATCTTCGTTAGTGCTGTTGTCTTCGTTTTCAACACCTTCAGGTTCAATCATAGCACTTACTGCACTATTAAGCGAACCATAAATACCTACATCCTCAGTCGTTTGTTCCACGGTACTGATTCCTTCTGTTGTTTATCAAAAAATGCCTCGTCTGTAAGTACAGAGTTGAAGTAAGTTTCAATGTTGCCCAACGCACGAATGATGTCGTGCGCATCGACCAAAGCGTCCTGAGACGACTCTGGATTCAAAAACAAGCTGACTTGCTTGTCCCGAATTGCTTGCATCACTTCTTGAAATACGCTGTCGTTTTGTAGCTGGCGTATTTTTGATGCTTGATCTTTGACGTTCAATTAGAACCTTCCACCTGTGACGGCTTGTGCGGGTGACTCTTGCGGATACCTTGGCTGGGCTTGCGCAGCCTTTACACCAGCAACATCGACTGTGGTCTGGTACTGGCCATACAACTTTGCAGCGTCAGTAAGTAATTCCTGATCCATTTTATCGCGTGCGCGGTCGTCTTCAGCAATGGCCTTCTGAGCCTCAATCTGCAACTTGAGCGTCTGCACTTTTTCGTTTGCAGCAGCTTTGATCTGTTCAGCCTGAACGATTGCTTGGGCCTGCTGGTCAACTGGCGGTTGCTGCTGTTGCTGCGCTGCCATCTGTTGCAGTTGCTGTTCGCGCTCCATATCCATTGGTGAGAAGTAGCGGTCGGCGTTGCGTACACCTTGCACTGCCAGCATATCTGCAACCGTATTGCGAATGTTAGTCATGGTCACTACGCCGTTGTTTGGGCCATAGCCCTGATACACCTGCATCTGTATCTGTAGAGCCTGTGCAAGCGCTGCGGAGCGCTGGTCTTCACGGCCAGTACCCAAGCCAACGTTTGCGGCTACATCCATCTTGGCGTTCCAATGGCGCGGGTCAACAGGCTGGTAGTCACCGCCAGCCATGCGCATCATCACAGCCTCATCAACGTTTTCGACCATTAGCTTGAGCATCAACTTAAACAGTCGGCGCATACCGCCCTCTGCCAAGTTTCTGGCCATGACCTCGACCTGACCTGCTGCCGCCTGTATGGTGGCGTTTACAGCCGCCGCAGTAGTAGACTGCATGGCATCAGGATTTAAGCCGCTGGAGGCCCGTGTAACGCCTGTCTTGGACTCAATCTCAGCGTCCATGTACTGGATTGCCACCAAGGTCTGGCCAGCCACAAATGGCACAGCCAAGTCGCGCACCATGCCGGGCGCTTTAACCCGGACGATTCCACCAATTTCGTTGTTCAACAAGTCGTCAATGTTTACCTGCCCGTCAACAATTTCTCGCTGTGGGCTATTGGTCAATGCAACGTTGTCCAACACACCGCGCAGCATCATGGTGCTGGCGTCTTGCTCATTCATCAGCAAGTCAGCAATTGAGCGGCCAAAGAACGTGTGTGGCTCTGGGTCAATCTCGAAAACAGCAAATGGTATATCACTGCAAGGCTCAATCCTCAACAGGTTGTAGTCATCGCCACCCAATAGGCAACGCTGCATCTGGGCTACACCAGTGCCGTCAACATCAATACGCATATAGGCTTCAGTGATGGCCACTAAGCGCATAGCCGGGTCTTGGACGTTTTCCTGAGCATATGCTGTGTCGTAGCCACGGCGCTCAAATTCTTCTTCGTTGGCGGTTGTGTTGTAGTTGCTAAAGCCTGACAGCTTTGACACCTCTTCAAACTCAAAGCCCATTGCCACGACATCGCTGACGCGCATCTGAGTCCGGTGCGCCACAATGTACGCATCTTCAATGCGTTTAGCACCACGGTCTACAAAGAATTCTTCAGGAGGTACTGACTGAATGTCCATATCACCACGCTCAGTTGTGCGTGAGATTTTTAGGTAATGGCGAGGCATCTCGACTTCCATGCCCATTTCATCAATGTCCATTTCCATCGTGACTGAATGCTCAACGACTTCAACGCCGTCATCATTCACAATGACTGAATATTCTTGGTCATTGATGTCGTTGTACTCGTAAATTTCTTGATCTTGGTAGGTGTCCCAGAAGGCTTTTACAATGCCGACCTTCTTGACCAGCGCATCGTGGAATGCGTCATTGATTATTCGGTAGCCGCCAAGTTCACTAAACTTGTATTGCATATACCGCGTGGCTAACTCAGCAAACTTTACGTCTCTTGGCCCTGTAGGGACGTACTCAACAGCGCGGTCGGTAGACAAGAACACACGCATCAGGCTGGGCTTGATGGCCCGTACTGTGTCGCGCACCTTTGTAGCTACGACTTTGCTGCGGCCCTCTTCCTCGCCAATGTCCACCTCGCCGTCAAAGTAGCGCTGTGAGCGAATGCGGTCTGGCGCAATCTCGCTTTCCACAAAGTCAACAGCGTCTGTTAACGCATCGCGAACAATGCCGTTAATCTCTGTTTCGGTCATTGGGGTTGGCTTGGTCATTTATTGTCGCTCCAAATTGTGTTCATTACTTGATCTGGCCCGACTGTATTAGCAAGCGCCCCCATTGCGCCAGCCCTCCACGGCAACTCAGGAATGTCAAATGGCATATTTTTTGGCTTCACTTTTCCATAGCTCCACGCATCAGAAATACCTTTAATAACCGGGACGTTGCCAGCAAATGCGCCCATCTGGTTACCACCAATTTTCCTAAGTACGTTTGTCAGTAGGTCGCCAACAGCAAATGAAGAATTAGAAGTATTTTTGGCCGACCCAGATATTGTACTTACTGTCGCACCAAAGTTGTTAAACATTTGAACTTCATCTGGCGTAAACATTACCTTTACAAGCGAGGGATTCTTTTTCTTCAAATCGCTCCACACTTTGTTAAATGTGACACCAGTAATGCCACCTTGCTTACCAGTGTTGGTTGCCGCATCAGTCAGCTTCAAGAATAATTCTTGGCGCACTCCATTCCATTGGTCTGTTGGCAACATATTGCGCAACTTTATCAAGTCCCGCGTCAACTGAGGCTTACCTACAACGCCAGTGATTGATGAGCCAAAGATTGCATTAGCAGCGGCCTCTGGTGCAACGTTTAAAACAACTTCACCATCGCGAGCAGATTTGGCAGTCAGTTTTGACAGCAACCCGCCGCGTGTGTTCCATATTTGCTGGAATTCTTTGAACTGGCCAATTGCGTCAAGCCAAGACTTAACAGACTCTGGGTTGCCATACAACAACCGCTCATCCGCTTGATTTAGCAACTCCTTGTCTAAGGAGCGTAACAAACTCCCAGCAGCGCCACGTTCATTGCCGTCTGTCGAAGATGCTAATGTGCTTATAGCCTTTCGCAAGTCCATCAACTCGCCAATACTGCGGCCCTCTTTAAGCATTGTCAATGCTTCGTCTTGTAAGCCAAAAGCACCCGGAGAGGTGCGCGGCCTAAACTCAGACATAGAGCCTGCAATGCGGGATGAAATTTGTCCAGATTGTTGCGGGTCTACAAATGCATCGCCACCCTTGCGTGCAGTCTCATAAGCCTTGTTATATGAGGCTTGTTGCGCGTTTCGTTGAGCCAGTAAGCTGGCCTGCGCGACCTCACCCCCAACTCCACGCTCAACCATTGGTGACTCACCAGCCACACGCTGTTGCATGGCTGGTATGTTTTCCTGCACTGCCGCAGATTGTTGCGCTCGCTGAGAGTCCATTGCTTGCCGGGCTAAGTCTCCAGATTGCCCTTTTTGCGCCTCACCCTCAAGGATTTGCTGGCCAATGTTGCCAGACGCCTCGCCTCGCGTCAACGGCACAGGCACAGGAAGACCTTGAGATTGTTGCCAGCGAATAGCTTGATCTGGCGGGATGCCACGGCGGCTCATATCATTTACAGCAGAAGAAAACTCTTTTGTAACAGTGTTTACATCAAGCCCGGCCTGTTCAAGCGCTTTGAGAATTTCTGGCTTTAACGCGCCGGACTGGTCAACAACTCGTTGTGGATTTTTACCAAATATTCGCAACAAAGAGTCAACAGCTTCACCAACAACTTTCTTTACGGGGCCAAGCGACTTACTAATACCGCTTGCAGCCAACCCAGTTAAGCCAGTTGCCGCTACAAAAGCTGGCCCAAGCGCAGCGCCAGTAAGTGGAGCTGAAAACCTGTACGACTCGTTGGCAAGTGCAGAACTGATGCCCTCTGTTAGACCAGCCTCTGTGCCGCCAAGCACGGACATGCCAGTCATGCCCTCTACTGGCAACCCAATAGCGCCCAAAGGTTTTTTAAGCAATAACCCAGCGGCTGCGCCACCAGCAATCTGGCCAACTGTTGGTAGGTCAAGCCCTGATGGGTTTGGATAAAACTTCTTTACACCATCCTTTGTTGGGACGTAAGCAACCAAGTTACCAAACTCGTCTTTGCCGAACTTGGCAGACGGCACAATGTTTTTTACGCCTTGTTGAATTCGGTCATCATCAGGTGACGTAAGAATTAACCCGGTCAGGCGTGTCATTTGATTGGATGAAAGTCCAAAATCAGCAGATGGGCTAAACACCGGAATGTCTTGGCGCTTATTCTTACCAGCCACCCATTGCTCAAATGGACGGCTTACACTTTTGTCATCAGTTGGTGCTGCGCCTATTGGCATGATTGAAGAATCACCCTCAAACGAAGTGTCAAACACATTATCGCTTTGTGCTTGACTGGCAACTGGTGGCACTTCAGTTCCAACTGACGCTTCAAATGCAGAGTCAAAAATGTTTTTTGCCATTTATTTTGCCCGTTTTTTCCATTCGGTAATAATTTCTTGATCTGAAATAGATGAGTCTTGCGACTTTATGTTGTCGTAGTACGTGCTAAATTGTACCCATTTGCCGTCTTTTTTAGCTACGGCTGGCACATTACGGCGCAAGTCTCTAATGCGGCCTATTACCTCGCGCTCTTCTTCGTAACCATTTCCAGCGACATTGCCCATTAAATTCGCATAGATGACGTTTAACTTGTTAGTCGATCTGAGGTAAGCGATTATTTGGTTGTTTGCCTCTTCTGTTTTACCAAAGCCGGGCAAATACGTTTCGGCGAATTTCGCATCAAAGTCAGTCTGTGGCCCTTTATTCATACGCAACTGGTCGGCGACCATTTGACGCGCAGCCGCTGTAACGCTTTGCTCCCGGCCAAGCTGAATTTTATCAACGGGGAATCCAATGCTCCCGGCAAATGCACGCAACCCAGCCACACGCTCTTCAAACGGGCCTGTCTCAAGTCCCTGTAGGTTTGATGCAATGTTTGACACTTGGCTTAAAAGAGCCGCTGAATTATCCGCGTTTTTATTTACCTCATCTGCAAACGCAACGTTGGCTACCGACCATTCTTGGCTGTATTTTTTACTACCAGCGGCTTGCGCGGCTTCGTTGGTGTTGGTATTAGTGATGGTTGCGCCTGAACCACCAATTTCCGAAATTTCTCCAGTGCTAGACAACTTGTAAGGCTTTTTAGGATCAAACACTGTTGTGCCAAGTCTTGTGTTCAAATCTGCGCCGCTTTCAAATTTGAAGCTCTTTGCACGGTCGCCTGTAAACATAGCGCTTAAAACCGTCTTAGCCATATCGGGGTTGGCCTCAACCAGCGCGGCCTCTTCAAACCTACCTTGGTTTTTAAGGGCAAGAGACACCTTTTCTGCCGTCATGTTTCTTGTCTTCATCTCCCCAGCACGCTCGATGCGTTGATTCAGCGCCTGAGCCAACCCCTGATCTGGGTTAAGGCGCATGGAGTTGAAGCCAAGTGCCAACTGGTTGTAGACATTTGGGTCTTTGTACCACGGCGTATTTTCTTCGGCCTCAGCTACGAATCTGCCGCCACCAGACTTCATTGGTTCAAAAGGCGTAAATGGGGTTTGATCGCTCATTGAACCAGTGGGTAATGGCGCTTGTTGCGGCATCTGTGTGGCCTGAATTTCTGCCACACCTTGATTTTGTGCAGGCGAACCCTGCAAAAGGCCTAACAAGCCATTCTGCAAAGCTGGAAGTAAACGTTGTGTTGCCATCTTTAAACCCTAAGCAAATGCTTTTAAAACCATGTCGTAACGAACCTGTTTAAAGCCATCGTAATCAATTGATACGGCCCCTGGCAATACGCGCTCAACCTCTTGAGCCAGCACGCCATACTCAGGCGTGTTGATGCCCAGCTTCTTCGCGATGCTGTTCCACTTCCACTTGTACAGCCCAACTTTGTCGTTAAGCTCACCCACTTTTACAATGTCATCTTTTAAGTTCACGTCTGACTTAACTGCGCCATAAGTCTGCGCACCAAGAGTCAGGTAGTCAAACAAGCCGGGGTTTTTTGTCTCGGTTGTCGTGGTCGGTGTAGGTGTGACACCCATTGCATTGTTCATGTAGCCCAAAGACTGAGTTGGCGCACCAGTGTATCCAGCGTACTGGTTCTTAGCCGCATCCAGCAATAACTGATTGATGCCCTGCTCTATACCACCCTGCTGTGCCGCCTGCTGGTTTAAATCCATACCCATGCCAAAGCCTAGATTGGACAACCCACCAAGCTGATTGGCCGCATTCAAGCGATTCTGTGAACCTTGCAAGCCCATGCTTATGTCTGACTGGGCCGCCGTCATAGCGTTGTTGTAGCCGGTCTGACGCAAGCCGCTAGAAGTGCGTGCAGACTGGTCTAAGAAGTTACGGCCAAGCTCTGACTCCATCAGCGCCTGACGTGAGCCACCAAAAGCACCCGCACTTGACGCTTGAGCGCCTAGCTGGTTAGCCTGCATCTGACGCGCACGCTCCAAGTCCTGCAAGCTCTGGTTGACAACCTGATTCTCGTAGGGGTTGGTGTACTGCGTTAAGTCCGTGCCAGCAATAGTGGCTGGACGGTACATGGTCTCCATGCCAGCAGTTGTAATGCCTTGATTAATGCCCTGAGATGCCGCCCCAAAAATATTTGGTTGTTGCGCCATTGGTTGCTGTTGCACTGCTGGTTGCATTGGCTGTTGCATTGCAGGTTGAGCCGTCATCATTGCATTAGGGTCTGGCGTTAAATTCGGTGGACGATACATTGCATTCTGAATTGGCATAGCGCCATCTCGTGGTAAACCTGATCCAGCCATAATCTTATTCCTTAATCTACCAGCCACCAACGCCAAAACCGCCAGCAGCATTGCCACCGCCGGGACTTACGCCGGAACCGTCTTGGCCACCATATCCGCCGAACGTTCCGCCGTCATAACCACTTGGCCCACCGTCATAACCGCCCGAGCCGCCACTCATGCCTAATATGCCGGGAGCGGCAGCAGGTGGAGGTGGAGGTGCATCAGGTTGGCTGTAGAACTTCTTGTATTGAGCCGCGATCTCTGGTTGACGCAATGCCAACTCAGCCACCGCTTGGTCAAACAGGTTGCCAGACGAGTAACCCTGAACACCACCAGCAAATGTCTGAGCTGGAGGTAGACCGCTCTGGTACTGACCTTCTGGAGCCAAGCCAAAGGCCTGCAAGCCACTGTGAGTGTTTTGCATGGACTGCTGTTGCATTGGACTTAGCCCAGCTACTTCAGGGCCGTAGTAAGGCATGTAGCCGATCTGACCAGCCACACGAGCCTGAGCCAAGTTCTCTTGTGCTGGGCCTGAAACCCACTCAGGAATTGATTGTGCGGATGTATTAGAACCGCCTTTGCCGCCGCCACCGCTCATATTAAATCTCCACGCTCACTGTTGTGAACTTCTCTGACCAGCCAAGTTGTTTTAAGGCCTTGACCCAACCCTTACGGCCAGCAAGCGTCATCGCTGTACAGCCGTTTAATTTGGCAAAGTAAATAGCAGAATCGCTGAAATCGCGTATCTGATCTAAATTACCACCAGCCAAGAATATGTGGAATACTTTTTTGCGTGGGTATTCCAGTATTTCAGTAACCATGCAACCGTCTGACGCATTCCAAAATTGCATTGTGCCAATCTTAACAGAATCAACTACATCTTGGAATAGGTGTGTACCACCAGATAAAGCCAAGGCTGACTCAATCCAAAGCCTGCACCTTTCAAGCTCGTCATCAAGAGTAGGTTCTGTCATTGGCGTAGCCTAGTTATAGCCAGCGAACAAGAAGATGAGGCAGGAGCAAACGCAGTCGCGGCAGAGGCGTGAAGCCACAAGTTTGTGTCATCTACTGCCCACATTGCTTGCAAATGCGAACCAGCCGTCATTGGGAAAACAGCCACCCTGCTCATTACGATAAAGTGAGTATTGCTGGACATCGTAATTATAATGGTTGAACCGCTAACATCAGCTCCGTTTATTCTTGGCCAAAACCAACCATTTTTTGCGCTTGATGAATTAGACAACAGCTCAACAGCAAAAGAAAGCATATAAATGCCATCTTCCTCAAAGACAATCTTGGTGTTGTCCGCAGGGTCAAGAGATATGCCGTCATTGACAGTTGGTGTATCCCAGCCAATTGCGTATGCTGTATTGGTAGAAGCCGCCGTTTGGCTTGTTGCCCTTGCAAGTGAAGCGTAGCCGTCTGCTAAAACAATCTGACGAAACTCGTTGTTCTTTGATATTACGGGGTAGCCTGCTCTATCCCATAGTAAAACACCATTCTCAGATGGGCTATCAGACGGTAGTCGAGTCGACAAAAGGGTGCGCACTTTTGTTAGATACAACACCAAACGCTCACCCCAAGCACCCCAAGTAGGGCCAAGTGGCGGTGGCGGTATCCTCATCTCTTGCCGCCCTGTGTTACATCAACACGCATTACCCCTGCACGCCAGTCCTTCAAGTTTTCACCCTCAATACGCATGCGTACTTGCCGCCCAGTAACGCGAACACTTGTTGGCGCGCTCATCGTAAAAGGGCCGTACTCACGCTCAGTGTCGTTAGGGTAGAACCTAGACTTTAGCTTTACGGTAACCTCGCCCTGTGTTTGCTCGTCAGGAATGATCTGAGTAACGTGCATTACGTTGTCGCCAGCCCCAATGTTTACCGGCCCAGACTCAGCGAATGCCACGTTTCCGTGTAGATCGTGGCCAATCTCATGGTTGTAGGCGTTGCCATCTGCGTCAAACCAAACAGGGGTACGCAACACACCAATGTCAAAACCCGATGTACGGCTAATTTCGCCAACAGCCCATGTGTTTTGCTTGTAGTCGTAAACAACATAGCTGTCATTTTCCAAGCTGCCTTCAGACGGGTAGAACCACCATATTTCATCAAATTGGCCATTATGGACAGCGTTAACTTTACTTACCTGCTGGCGGTTTATGTCTTTAAACACATAATCTGCAACTTCACAAACCAATGGCTGGACGACTGAGCCATTAAAATAAAAGAAGTTCTCGCGGCTCATCCAAAATGCGCCTTCGCCTACCGCTACTCCGCACTTCCGAGATGCGGCCCCGCAAGACGTTCCAACACGCTCAAAACCATACACAGTAGGTGGGCCAGCGTATGCCGCCACATGAGCGTCCTGAGTCGTCACAAGCAGTGTACGACCACGCATACGCAGGCCTAGCATTAACTCGCCTGAAGTTTGCAACTCAAAGTCACCAGCTTCGTTTGTGGCTGCTGGTGTCCAGTCTGTAACGCTTTCCCTGTCGCACCATTGAACCTTGCGAGGATTGCCACCAGCCCCAAGCGCAAATAAGAATCGTTCTTCAGTAACAATCAGGCCTTTGCACTGAGTTGGCGCGTTGGCGATCTGCGCCGCTATGCCGGTCAACTGCCATTCATACAGCTTGCCGTCATGGTTTGAGCATCCAACAAGGTACTCACCCCAGTTGTCCAAAGACCACGTTGTGGCCTCAAGTAAAAGGCCATCGTTGGGCCGTGTAACGCCGTAAGCGCCTGTACCAAAAGGCTTGCCACCGTATGCGATATTCTCTTGTGCATCGTTGTAACCTGTTGTGAACCCTGTCGGCGTTATGTCGTCAACTATGCCACCAGCAGAGACCTCAATCAACTGATCGTAAGCGCCTAATGCGTAATGAGGGTCGTATGAGTTATCCACCCAAGCATGAGAAGACCGAGGAGAGTTATTCGTCAACGCGCTTGCGCGGTCAACCCAGCCACCTACTGGGCGCAGAGAATTGTCTCTCCAACGTATTAAGTTGGACTTGTTCCAGCGACCTGATGATTCGTAATCAGTTCCGTGGTTAAACACACCCGGTGGAAGTTCAAGTTTGACTAATGCCATTTTTAACCCAGTCCACGTACTTTAGATTTGAGGTTGCTGCCGCTGTGCTTGGCGCTGTTTGATGCCTCATTGAGCCGGGTGACACCAGCACTGTACAACTGCGCCCACACAGCAACACGTGCGTCATCCTGCAAGTAGGGCGCTGAGTGTAGCAGTGAGCCGTACAGGTATACGTCCGGCGCGTAGGACAGCAACCAGTTGGTGCTGTTTGTGGCCAGATCAGGTACTTGTGCGGTGTAAACCAGTTCAACGTTAGTCTCTTCAATCGGCGTTGGGTACAGATGGAACTGGCCAGCCTCAAGCGTGTATTCGGTAGGCTTGCCGTATTGATCGTTGTACTTTGACCGTTTCTCAGCCATTGTGGTTGAGTCGCTCATTGAAATAGGTGACGTACCGCCGTCTGTGACACTGAAACGAACCGTCTCGACCCAGTTGGCTGGGACTTGCATATAAGCATCACCCGCGCTTTGCTGGCCACTTGTACGCACTTCCATGCGCCAATGCCGAACGTCACGGTTTATTTGGGCTTCTGCAAGCGCAATAAAACTTGGGATGACTGCTGCCATGTCATCCCGGTTCAACGTTTCTGTCATCGTTGTTTGCAGTTCGGTGTAATTTGCTAATGCCATCTTTGTACCACTTTACTTTTTGGTCTTCTTCTTGACCGTTTTAGCGGCCTGCCTGAAGTCATTGGCAGACGGTGCACCCTTAGCACCAGCCTTCTTCATCTTTTCGCCGCTGCCGTCTTCGATGCGCTGACGCTTTGCAGCAATGTTTGAGTAGAGTCCAGCCTTGGCCATTACTTGCCAGCCTTGTTTTTTGTCGCACGCATATTGCGAACTGGCATTGGTCTGGCCGCTTTACTCATGGCAATAGCAACAGCCTGCTTTTGCGGCTTGCCAGCCATCATCTCAGTCTTAATATTCTTTGAAACTGTTTTGGCGCTATAACCTTTTTTGAGTGGCATGGTTTATTCCTATTGAAAAAATAGTCAATTTTGATTATACAGACTGCTTGATTCTTACACAATACCTTTTAAGTTACGCCTGATTGGGTTGCCCCAGCCTGATGTAACGCGGTGACCAATGGCCAGATACCTAAAAGCATCAGATGCGTGAGAGGCCCAATCGTGTGCTGGTCGTGAGCGCCACACCTTGCCGTTGTCGTCATACTCCCTGTGGTACTGCCTAAGTGCGTGTACACCACGGTCGCATTTCTCAGCATCAAACCAACAGTTGGCCAACATAGAGCGAACTGCTTGGATACCATCATCTACCCCCAATGACGGTGCAATGCTGACAGGACGCGCTCCCAAGCTATCCAACACTTCCAGCCGACTCTTTCCACTACCAAGTTCACGCACTCGCACATCGTGTGGAAGTATGTGATTACCGTACACGTAGCCCTTTTCATTAAGGACACGAACGTAATGGTCAAGCCCAACGCCACTAGACTCGTAAAAATCAATGAGTCGCACCTCTGCGCCCACGTGCTGCGCGAACCAAATAGCCGTTGAGTCACCAATACCCAAGTCCCATGCAGTCGTGACCGCAACACTTGGGTCATACGCAACAGTTCCAACCCTGCCTTGATCTTTGCAATTTCGCATTTCAGTAGCGTAATACGAACCTTCAGCATGGATGAGGAAATCACCCTCCCAAACGTGGTCATAAATGTCTGGCCTTTTTCGTTTGTCTTCAAGCCGCTCGACTTCCAGCACATCTGGAAACCAAGGATTGTCCCGCCAATTCATATCAACAATAATTGAGTCGTCAGGCGTTTGCTCAACGAATCGTTTATGTGTTGCGCTCTCTTTGCTTTCAGGGTTGTACGTCACCCAGATTTCGCTGTTGTCTTCACGTACAGTCGGAATCAGTTTGCGCCAAGCTGTTTCACTCACCGTCTCAGCTTCATCAATCCATGCAACCAATATGCGTGCCTTGGACTTCAGGCTGTCCAGTGACCTGCGCAGGCCAGCAAACGTGTAGCTGATTGCCCCATCCTTGCTTTTGATGTACCTGTCACCCAGTTCGTAGTAGTCTAAGAGCCACGGCACACTGCGAATAGCTGCCTTGACCTCTTCCAGTGACGAATCTTCCAGCGAGTTCATAAACTCACGGCCACAAAGTATTTGGCCAGTCTTACCCTCCATGCCCCATTGATAGCCTCTAACAGCCGTCATCAACGCAAAGGTGCGAGTCTTAGCGCTACCTCGCCCACCCTTGGCAATCCTGTACCGCGCCTTCTGTGTGAAGACTGGTATTAGCTTGGGTGGAATCGTTAGATTGGCTTCATTCATCTGGGCCGACTAGCCTAATGACCATAGGAGCGGTAGCTAATGGCTTGCTGTCAGACGTTATGTCCTGCCTGTCGCTGTAGCCATGCTTAGTCATCATCATCTTGGCAAAGCCAGCGTGATAGTCGCCCACTAAAGCGCCTTTAGCCAGCTTCACCTCTTGTTTGGCCATGACTTTTTCAATAATGTCGGAAAATTCTTGCTTGTCAGGCTCTAAAGCCCATGCGTAAAGCGTGTCACGGCTTACTTCCAACTCAAGCGCCAGTTCTGCAATCATAGGGAAATCGTGATTGTTATCAGCGTACTCTTGTGCTTTTGCTATCAGTTCAGGCGTGTATTTGCTCGGTCGCCCAACTGGATTTGGTTTAGTTGTCATTTTGTTCTCTCTGTAAACAGGTAGAGAAGGCCTATTGGTTATTGCGGTTGTTGTTGCTCGCCAAATTGGCCTAGTAAACCGCCAGCGCCAATGCCAACGGGGATTAAAGGTGCTGCTTGGAATAGCGGTACACCTTTGTCTTTACCACCCAGTGCCTTACGCATTGCTGGTGTGATGTCTATGTATCGGATTGGCTCTGCATTGCCACTCACATCAATTGAACCATCGCCTACCTTTGAGCCGTACTTCTTGGCGAATTTGTCTAAATACTTTGGATAAATGTCATCATAGTATTTTTTCATCCCTTTGCCACCAACAACAACGTTGTCTAGCTTAATGCCTGCCGCCCTATTGCCTACTGACATGGCTTCATCAGCAGCCTTCTTGCCAATCATTTCCTCCAGATTCTTACCCACAAACTCACTAGCAATCTCGCTTTTACCCTTGGTAATGATCCCGTTTGCATCTAACTCTATATTTATGTAATTCCCGCTATCAGTTCTTATTTGTGCGCCTCTCGTACCATCTATTTCTGGCGCGTCAATATCCATCCCAACAACCCGCTTGCCTTTTCCAAAGCGCTCTGCTTGCCTGCCACCAGTAGGTATGCCAACCCTGTCTGAGCCGTTGTCAATAGCATCCTTTACAGCCTTGCGTAGTGCCGTTTGATACCAAGTGTCTTTCATTGGCGCATCTGGAACACCCTCAGGGCGATTAGAAGTCGTAATCCACTCATCAGTAAGTCTTGCCACCTCTTCGTCCAGCCTTTTTATTTCAGCGTTCATTTCTAAAAATCGGCTCATCTCTGAATCTGGCAAATCCGCCGCCTGTTGAAGCAATTGAGACCTTTTTCGTTCAACAGATACAAGTTCTTTTTGAACGTCTGTCACACTTTTTTCAAGACCTGTTTTATACCCCTGTTCCCGTCCAGCCTGATGCCAGTCTGACTGCACCTCTTCAATCAAGGTCATCTTCTTGCCGTCAACGTCCACACGGTCGTTTAAGCGTAAGTGCGCCATGACGTTTGGCTCATCCCAGTGGCTAGACTGGTATGGAGTATTCTTGTTTGATAGTTGCTCTGTTCGCCACTGCAAGAATCCAGTGCGGTCTGCAACTGCTTCTGACTCAGTGATACCTTTCAACGCTGCGTATTTCGACACCGTTGGTTTTTCCACTGGCAACGTCAACAACACCTCCCGGTAGTTTTCACCACCCGGCATTGTGTATGACTCGTACCTTGTGATTTTAGGACTTGGAACAGCGCCGTCATATTGCTCCCATGCAGTACTAATTTGGTCAGCCAACCCCCAATTGCCGTTATTTTCAGCAAAATGGATGGCATTTTGCCATTCGACTGCTGACTTATAAGGGTATGGGTTTTGAGACGATTTGACCGTCTGCCCAACCTCTACGCGGTTAGCCTGCAAGAAATCAACCAGTTCTTGCTTGGTAGCCTGTGGACGGTTTGCAAACGCATCCAGCACACCAGTGGCTTGAAGTTCGTCTTTCTTTACGTCAGCGCCCTTCATTAAGTCGTTGAGTAAAGCCTGACCAGTGCCTTTGTTGCGAGGTAGGTTCAATGCAGCCTGTTCTGCCGCGCTGTAGAAGCCAGCGGGTGACACAGGTGCAGTTGGTGTTGTCGGTATAGCTGGGGACTCTGGCATCATCCTTGGAGCAAGTCCAGTTCGAGCCATGTAGCTTTCCATAGCATTGCCGACCATTGGCTTTGCCGCTTGCATACCTCGTTGCGTCTGAGACATGATGGCGTTGTTGTTTAAGCCAAGTGCACCTAATATTGCGGCCTCTGGTAAAACAGGAGGTAGCCTCAGAAAATCCGCTGCTCCACCGACAG
>Ga0222661_1000139_pt1 | contig 36129 bp, 42 predicted proteins | sample AntAcemetagen551_FD_179851 | JGI IMG/M metagenome (GOLD analysis project Ga0222661, IMG submission 179851) | Saline water microbial communities from Ace Lake, Antarctica - #551 | ecosystem: Environmental > Aquatic > Non-marine Saline and Alkaline > Saline | place: Antarctica: Ace Lake...
CTCAATTTGGATCCTGGTATGCTGAAACTCAAACCACTGTCTGTGGTGACTTCATACACTAGATAGTCTGCTGTGATTCTTGTACCATCTGCCGCTGGTCCGTTCATGGGTCTGTAGATAGAGGTGCTGAGGTCCACAGAAGCAGATACCGCTGTGCCTGCGGCATTTACTAGATTGTCTTTCATTTCAACGTACACCACTTCATAAATGCTCGTACCGTTCTGCTTGGCCACTGCTGTTTTTACATCTCCAAAATAGAGAGTTTTTGGTTGATGATTCTGTGACATTTGATCTTGTAGAGCAGTGGCAGTCTTGTGTTCTAAACCTGCAACCAACAACATCTCTGGATTTTGCTCCATACCAAATGCAGGATCTTCAGGCCGGAATATGTTTTCTGAATTGTTGATGTTGGGATCCTGTGCCACTTGATAGAATAAATCTCTGTCTGAGGACGAAAGTAATCCTTGTGCGGAAAGATTGCCATACTCAATACCATATGGTAGATTCACTGTGATTGTGAATGCTTGAGATGATGCCGCTGATTGGTATTGGTCGCTCACTGTCACTGTGAATGTGTAAGATTTTGTATATGCACTGGTGGTGGCATTTAGAATAAAATCATCTGTGTCAAAATCTGAATAATCTATAGTACCTATTATGTTGCCCTGCTCGGATAGAGTTAACCCTGTGGGCAGTGCTCCTGCTGTAACTGCATATGTTAATACTCTGTTTGTTTCAGCCGCCTCTGCTGTTATGTACACCAGACTTGGTATGCCTGCTGTGACTGTGCCCAAATCTGCGGCAGTGGTGAATGCAATTCCAACATCGATGGCACCAATCACAGTTATTGTGAAAGTTTTATCTTCGTACACAGTGACGCCTGTGGTCGGAGTTCTTGCGGCTCTCACTGTAAATGTATGCACTGTGGATACTGCGGCCTGTGTGGGCAGTGCGCCTGTGATTTCTCCTGTGTTGACATCTATAGACAATCCTGTAGGCAGTGCGCCTGACACTATAGAATATTCAAGACTGGATTGTAAAGGGTCAAAATCAACCACATCAATTTTTATTACAACATTGTTGTCGTGTCTGAATGTGCCTAGATCAGCGGGTGTTGAGAATATAGGTCTTCGATTAGAACTTAGACTCATTACCAAAGGATATCCTTCGAACACTGTGCCGTCTATGGTGATTCTGTCATTGTCTACTCGGAAAAAATCTGCTGTGTATACAAAGATGCTGTTGACTTGATCTACTGTGCTGGATCCATCTGATACTCGCACAATGAATTCGTAATTCACTGTTCTGGATTTAGAAGTGGTGGTAGGATCATAAGGTACATCATCGTAGTCATAGGTATTGTCGTACCCACCAATGTCTCCATATCTCTCATCATCTGCTAATAGCACCGTACCTGATAGTAGACCTGTGGCGCTGAGAGTTGTTCCAGGAGGTAGAGTGCCTGATTTAATGTCATACACAAGGACCTGTCCGGCCGCTGTGTCTGTGTCTGTTGCCTGTATTTGATATTCTATGTAAGATCCATCCAACACCCATTTGTTGCCTACTCGAGTGGAATCCGATAGATCCAACTGTCCTGCGACAGTGGTGAACACAGGAGCATCTGCACCCTGTATCTGTAGAGAGAATGTTCTGTCTGCTATGTTGGTACCATCAGAAGCACGAACTACGAATGTGTATAGGCTTCGTGTTGCAACTTCTGATGGTGTGCCTTGCAGTAAACCAGTAGAAGTAAGTTCTATACCGGGAGGTAGGGTTCCTGCAATTCGTGAATAAGTCAAAGAGGTACTGTCAAGACTGTTGGATTCTAATTGCTTAGAATACACCGATCCTTCATTTATAACGCCTAGCGAACCAGCCGGCGTGCTCCATGAGACATTTGCCATGTTTTAACTTACTCCCGTAACAATATTTATGGAAAATTTATGGATTAAGAGATAGTAGCGCCACGTACACTCATAACAGACCATTTAGAACCGTTATAAATCAGTGTTGCGTTTTCACCTACTGCGTCAAACACAATAGAAGTACTAACCGATGTATCTAGATTACCGTTTGAGGTACTAAGAGTAGCGGCATTGCCGGCCACTGTCATGATAATGTGTTTGATCTGACCTGCTGTGCCTGTTGCAAGTGTCAGTGATGATGTGCCACTTGTTGTGTTCAAGAATGACACAGCAGTTTCAAGACTGATTGCGTCTGTGCCTGCTCCATCACCTGAGACTGTTTCTGTGGAATATATCAGTCCAGCATCTATCTTGACTTTTCCTGTGCCCTGTGTGCTGATGGTCAAGTCACCATCGGATGTGTCATTTTGTAATGCGTCTGTTCTCACTGTGGTTGCTTGTATTAATGCAATGTCAGCTTCAGAAGCTATAATTTTGCTGTTGGCCTGTATGTTCTGTCCTGCCAGTGCGGCTAGAGTAATACCACCTGAGGTAGATGAGATTGTATTGCCGTCTAATCTTAAATTGTCTGTGTTCAACTGTCCTGTCACTGTTGCAACACCTGTTACATTGGTTGGTCCTGTTAAATTAATTGCTCCTGTACCTGAAGGTATCACATCCACGTCACCGTTGGTATCTGTGGTGATTGCTCCTTCTGCTGTGATGTTTAAATCACCGATGTTCAAAGATCCTAAACCTAATGATCCTGAAATAGTTACATTACCTACTGTGGTTACATCATCTGTGATCAATGTGCCTGTGATGTCTGCACCACCTGCGGAAACTGTTAATAGTGCTGATGATGAAAGTGTACCAGTGACAGCAGTGTTTGCTGATAGAGCGATTGTGCCTGAACCACCTGGATTTAAAGTTAACACAGCATTTGAACTGGTAGAAATTTCTGAATCGTTTATTATGATATTGTCTATTGCAACATTGCCTGTCATCACAGGTGCAGTTAATGTTTTATCAGTTAATATCTGTGAACCTGTCAGTGTTGCCACAGATGAATCAATGTTGAGAGTCAGTGTATCTCCTGATACTGCTGATGTTAATCCTGTGCCACCTGCAATCTGGAATGTCTCTCCTGAATTTACTGCTGTGCCTGTGGAATCATCTCCAACGAAAGTCAATGCTTGTGATGTGTTCTGTGCGTCAATGTATGTTTTGATTGCACCCTGAGTGGCAAGTAGTGAAGCACTTGAACCCAATGCACCGTTGTCTATGCCTGTGACTGTTGCACCTGTGGCCAGTGTTAAACTTGTGTTGGAAGTCAATGCTCCTGTTGCTGTCAATACACCTTCAACTCTTAATGCTTCATTGATGTTGACGATGGTAGAATCATCCGAACTGATGGATGTTCCATTGAATTTTAATGCACCTAAATTGATATTACCTGTGCCATTCGGAGTGACTGTGATGTTACCATTGGTAACACCTGTAGTGATGGAAAAGTTATTCACATCTAGATTGGCATCCAGAGTGGTTATATCGTTGTCTGTGCCGTATAATTCTACGAAGTTGTCGTTAATTTTGTCAAAGGCTGTGCGTAACGGATCACCTGTACCGTCATTTGCTGTAGAACCTATGTTAATATTTTGTCTTGTCATCGCAGTTATTTATATTAAATTTTACAAACCTAATGTAATTTTTATACGTTGATTAATATTTTGTTAAATTTAAACACAGTGCCGTCACCGCTCGCAAGAGTGGCTAATACTCGTACATTTCCACTGTCAATATCTGCTGTGAATGTGGCCATATCTGCGCCTGTGCTCGTTATGCCTGTCGCTGTGATATAAGCAGATGAACCATCGTGTGTCACGTAAAAATCTTGTATGCCTGCTCTAGAGTTGGTAGAGTCCCACATAGACACACTGTATTTGGCAGATCTATATGTACTTGCTGTGAACGAGTCTACCACACCAGCAGATGATCCTGTGAGAGAAACTGTGCCGTCTGCATTGGTAATGTGAGTGAAAGATCCTGAAGCCACTGTTGCCCATCCAAGATTGCCAGAACCATCTGTTTTTAATACCTGATTGCCAGAACCATCTGATGTAGGAAATTTTAAACTGTTCAACACCACTGTGCCGGTGCCATTGGCAGATAATTCCAAATCAGCATTGGAGGCATTGGTTGAAATGGTGTTATCAGCAATGGTCACGGAGTCTATGGTCAATGACCCGGTTACTGTGCTGGTACCTCCGAAAGTTGGAGTGTTGATAGTGGGTGCAGTCAATGTTTTATTGGTTAATGTCTGCGAGCCAGTCAGTGTTGCCACAGTGGAATCAATTGCTATTGTTACTGTGTTGCCTGAACCTGCTGTGGTGATGCCCGTACCACCTGAGAACTGCAACGACTCTGAATCTAGATCAATAGACAGTGCTGTGGAGTCGTCCGTGGCAAAGTCTAGGTCTTGTGCAGTGACCTGTGCATCCACATATGTTTTAATTGCACCTTGTGTTGCCAATAGAGTGGCACTGGAGCCAAGTGCACCGTTGTCTATGCCTGTGACTGTTGCCCCCGAGGCCAGTGTTAATGATGTGCTTAGAGTAGCAGTACCGCTCACAGTCAATGTACCTGTCACTGCTAGATCTGCAGATGCTGTGGTGTTTTTTAACAGTTGCACTGTGCCGGTGCCATTGGCAGATAATTCCAAATCAGCATTGGAAGCATTGGTTGAAATTGTATTATCGTGTATGGAAACAGTATCAAAAACTAGATCTCCTGTGCCAGATGATCTCAGAACCAAGTCTGAATTGGTTTGTGTGACACTGATGTTGTTGTCGGTTAAATTAATGTTGTTGTCTATGGTAAGATTAGTGATAGCCACTGTGCCTGTGCCTGCCGGTATAAGATTGATGTCATCATTGCTTCTTGTGGCAGTGATGTTATTCTGTGTGATGGTTATAAAGTTGTCCACAGAGACATCATACAACTCCACAAAGTTATCGTTGATTTTGTCCATTGCGGCTCGTAGTGTATCACCTGTACCGTCATTTGCATTGCCGCCTATGTCTAATATCTGTCTTGCCATATTATATTACCTGTCGCCTTGCTAAGAATTTAATCACTGTCGAGTCACTGCTGATAGGAGTGGCTCTTAGTCTCACAGTATCTCCGCTGATGTCTGCTGACAGTGTTACCAATGAATCTGTGTAATTTGTGGTGCTACCATAATCACTCACATAGGCTGTGGAGCCATTGTGTGTGACCACTGCTTCTAATATTTCATATCTCGAATTGGTTGCATCAGATATGCTCATTACCACTCTGCTACTTCTGTGTACTGTTTTATCAAATGTGTCCACATTGGCAGTGGCACTGGATGATAGAGTTACTGTACCATCTGCTAACTGAGTATAATTTAAAGGATAGTCAATGCTCACAAAACTCAATACGCCTGACCCGTCTGTTTTTAAACCTTGCACTGATCCGTTGTCTGCTCGTGGCAGAGAAAATCCATCAATACGAACCTGTCCTGTGCCTGCGGCAGATAATTCCAAATCAGCATTGGAAGCAGTGGTCTGTATGGTATTGTCTGTGATGGCCATGGTTTCAGTGTTCAACTGTGTCATCGAAGGAGTGCTTGATATTGCGGCACTGTTAATTGTGGGTGCAGTCAATGTTTTATTGGTTAATGTCTGCGAGCCAGTCAGTGTTGTCACTGTGCTGTCTACAGCAGTGGTTACTGTGTTGCCTGCTCCTGCTGTGGTGATGCCCGTACCACCTGAGAACTGCAACGACTCTGAATCTAGATCAATGGACAGTGCTGTGGAGTCGTCCGTGGCAAAATCTAGGTCTTGTGCAGTGACCTGTGCATCCACATATGTTTTAATTGCACCTTGTGTTGCCAATAGAGTGGCACTGGAGCCAAGTGCACCGTTGTCTATGCCGGTGACTGTTGCACCTGTGGCCAGTGTTAATGATGTATCAAACTCACCTGTGCCTTGCGAAACAGTGGCAGTGGAAAGATTTCCATTCACTGTGGTATCACTTAAAAAACTAATAGAGCCTGTGCTGTTGGCAGATAATTGTAAATCAGCATTGGAAGTGTTCGTGGTGACTGTGTTGTGTCTCACTGAAATATCACCTAGCACCACACTGCCTGTGCCGTTCGGTATAAAATTTATGTCGCTGTTGTTCACAGCACTGATCACATTGTCTACAAAATTGATAGATCCGTCTATGGATAGGCTGGGCATGGTCACAACACCAGTGCCTGCGGGTATGATATTGATGTTGTCGTTGCTTCGAGTGGCAGAGATGTTGTTGCCATCAATGGATATGTAATCAAATAATTCTGTGGCATCAAATGATGTGTACAGTTCTACAAAGTTGTTGTTGATCTTTTGACCAGCGACTCTGAAAGAATCACCTGTACCGTCATTTGCCACAATACCTATGTTGATTGCTTCTCTAGTCATGATGATTATCCTGCGTCAGCCGTGTCTGCTTTTAGGCTTACCCACGCACTGTTCTCGTAACCCTCAAATTGGTTGGTAGTGGTGTTATAGATCATCATACCGTTAACGGCAGTGAGTGCGTTCCTCTGTGTCGTTGTGAATGAAGCCATTACGAGTGGTCTTGTCACTGCAACATTTCCTGTGCCACCCGGCGTTAGTTCTAGGTCTGCGTTTGAACTGGTTGAAATCTTGTTGTCATTGAATGATAAATTGTCTATGGTCTGTGTGCCCGTGTTCTGCAGGTAGTTGGACAAGTTTGGTCCAGTAATGGTCAGTGTGTCACCTGACACTGCTGTTGTGATGTTTTGTGTTCCTGCGAATTTGAAAGTTTCACCTGTGTTGACTGCTGTGCCTGTTGAGTCATCGCCCGCGAACGTCAGTGCCTGTGCTGTGTTCTGTGCGTCCACATATGCCTTGATAGATTGTTGTGTGGCCAGTGCAGAAGCACTGTTTGAACTCATGTTGTCTTCGTCTAAAATTCCTGTGATGGCAACGCCGTCCAGTCCCACAGTGAAACCGTCGTTGATTGTGATCAACGTAGAATCAGGAGCACTCAACGTGTTGTTCTTAAACAGTATGCCTTCGATCTCTACTCCGCCTGTGCCGTTACCTGTGATGTTTATAGATGCATTTGTTACCAATGATGTGATATTATCACCATCTATCAGTAGTCTATCAATTTCCACAGCACCCACACCGTTGGGTTGTATTTTAATATCACCATTGGTTGTCTGTGTTTTGATCAGTCCGTTGCTCAGAGCTAACAGATCTGAATCATATAATTCGTTGAAATTCGCATTAATTTTTTCCATTGCACCACGCAATGAGTCGCCTGTTGCGGTATTTCCTAGGGTTCCTGTGTCTATCGTTAATCTGGCCATATTATTTCTATGTGTATTTATTAAATACTTGTAACCATAATGTTTGTAGAAACTCTAAAAACAATCCGGTTGTATGAGCGCCAGAGTAAACTGGGTGTATACCATACTTTCAAACGTAAAAATACGCTGTTCGTTTTTAAATGCGACTCTTGTGGCACAGTGTTTCTAAGACCCAGAGCCAAAGTGGATCCTGCGAGAGCCACCAATGATTACAAGCACGTGTGTTCCTGTTGTGATACGAAAAAGTTTGCTCAATCAGTGGGTGTTCGAATGCGTCACATCTATGCCATGGACGCCAGCTCTACTAAACTTCTTTAATTAAATTCCGAAACTCTCACCACATCCGCAACCAGATTTTGCAGTGGGATTTGTGATCTCAAACTGTGAACCAAACACTTCTTCTTTCCAGTCTATGGAAGTACCAATGACATACATCATACTGACAGCATCCACGACAAAACGACCGCGATCCCATTCTACCAGATGATCGCCTGATTGGACGTCTTCCTGTTTGTCGTAGAATCCCCACTCATATTTGAATCCAGCACACCCACCACCCAGCACAGATAATCGCACAGCATATCGGTCGGGCTGTTTGTCTAATAGTTTGCTGATTTGTTCTCGAGCAGTTTCTGTAAGAATGAAAGGTTCCATGCTTGTAGTTATCATTGTTGCACCTCACCTTTTCCAATGCTTAGATTTAAGCCTTTTAAAATTTCTTTATCGTCTACGCTTGTTTTTAAATTCTTAATTTCAATCATTAACCAACGCTTCCTTCCAAGCTAATACCAACCAATTTTTGTGCCTCTACTGCAAATTCCATCGGCAATTGTTGCAAAACTTCTTTGCAGAATCCATTTACAATTAAACTAACAGCCTCTTCTTGGTTCAGTCCTCTTTGTCTGCAATAGAACAATTGATCTTCACTGATTTTTGAAGTTGTTGCTTCGTGCTCAATCTCAGAAGATGCATTCTTATTTTCAATGTAAGGAATTGTGTGGGCTCCACATTTGTTTCCGACTAGCAATGAATCGCATTGAGTATAATTTTTTGCACCTGTTGCTTTGGGATGGATACTGACCATGCCTCGATAAGTATTGTCTCCATGTCCTGCGGATATTCCCTTTGAAATAATTCTACTTCTAGTATTTTTCCCCAAATGAATCATTTTAGTGCCCGTATCTGCTTTTTGGTAATTATTAGTAATAGCTACAGAGTAAAACTCTCCTTGAGAATTGTCTCCTTGCAAAATACAACTAGGATACTTCCATGTGATTGCAGAACCGGTTTCAACTTGAGTCCAAGAAATTTTAGAATTTCTACCTCTACAGGCGCCACGCTTAGTTACAAAATTGTAAATTCCTCCTTTTCCGTCTTTGTCGCCAGGATACCAATTTTGAACTGTAGAATACTTTATCTCCGCATCATCTAAAGCGACCAATTCAACATTTGCCGCATGTAATTGATTCTCATCTCGCATAGGAGCCGTACAGCCTTCTAAATAGCTAACATAACTTCCTTTATCCGCAATAATTAAAGTTCTTTCAAATTGACCTGTATTAGATGCATTGATTCTAAAATAAGTAGAAAGTTCCATTGGGCATCTTACTCCAGGAGGTATGTACACAAAAGATCCGTCTGTAAACACTGCTGAATTTAATGTTGCAAAAAAATGATCTGACATTGGAATCACAGAACCTAGATATTTTTTAACAAGCTCTGGATGCTCTCTAGTAGCTTCTGAAATAGAGCAGAAAATTACTCCAATTTCACTTAATTTATCTTTAAAAGTAGTTGCAACAGAAACAGAATCGAAAACTGCATCTACGGCTATACCGGATAATCTTTCTTGCTCAAGAAGAGGAATGCCTAATTTTTCATAAGTTTTTCTAATTTCAGGATCAATGTCATCGAGAGACTTGGGTTGGTCTTCTAAACTTTTTGGTGCTGAATAATAATAGAGATCTTGGTAATTAATCTTTGGATATTTTGGTTTTTGCCAATCAGGTTCTTCCATGGATTGCAATCTTTCAAATGCTTTCAATCTCCAATCCAACATCCACTTTGGTTCTTTTTTTTGTTTAGAAATAAAATGAATAGTTTCTTCTGTTAAGCCCTTGGGAACATCAATTGTTTCGATGTCGGTTACAAATCCATGCTTATACTCAGATCCATAATTGTAATCTTTTACAAACTCTTGGGCGTTGTTCATAAAATGTTAAAACTCCCTTTATAGTGACATGATTGCCGACACAACCTACGTTCACACAAGGTAGGTTGCATAATAGTAATTATCTAACCTGTGCTTCTGACATAATTTTAACATTCTCAAACCAAAAACGTACAGCGTCTCTCTTGCGTTGGAAACTCATATAGGCCTCCTGCTCTTCATAGTTGTGCAACAGGGGATCATAGTCTTTGGCAGGATCAAACCACCACCCCCACTTGCCTTTGCAATACTGCTCGCACCATTCAATACACTCTGCTGGCACTCCGTGATCCATTATACCAATGTCATAACGAAATCGATGATTGTATCCGCAGTCTTTGGGAATTTTTCCTACCATGATGTGGCATGCTCCAGAGACCATTTATTCGCAGAGCATTTCTCGCTACATTCTGCTGGACATTTCTCTGTTCCAAAACTGTCAAACAACAGTCTCCAATTGGGGTCATCCAACACTCGTTCAAAACTCTGTGTCCTATCGATATATTCAAATAGATTCTTGTTGTGTTCGTATCTCAGTCCTGTCCAACAGCAGGGATAGAATTGTCCTAATGAATTAATATAAAGTCCTTTATTACCCACAGAGCAGAGAGCTTTAACTGATGCGTGTTCAGGCATAGCATCGTATCGTATTTTAAAATCTGCTACAGAATGATCTGTCCATGCTCTGTCAGAGAGATGATCTGTGGAACGAGTAAAACGGCCTTGAGCCACATACTGCTCAGAAGGTTGTAAAGGATCATCCTTAGGATAAGCATCATAATTTGATCCAAATTTTGTACTGAGAGTTAATTGAAAATAATCAAAATTAAGATTACGAGCCATCTGTCGCATATGATCTATTTTATTCTCATTAAATTTAAAAGCAATCGCCGCCCAGGTTTTTATAGGTCTATGTATTTGGGCAATGCCTTTTTCTATACTGTCCCAATTGCAGTTTACTCTGTAGATATTGTTGCTGTGCTGATCCCATCCGTCGATGCTAAAATGTATATGATCTGTAGAATCTAACACATCATTTAATTGTTGCCACCACTGTTCGGTTTTATAACTGCCGTTGGTGACAATAACAATCTGTATGTTTTTATTCTGCTGTTTCATCCATGCTATAATCTCTATTAATTCTCGAGCATATATAGGATCACCATCGTCTCCACAGAATGTTATTTTTTTAGCTTCTTTAATTACGTTGCTGAAATTGTGTTGAAACCAAGATAGGTTTAAATCAGTGTTTATTAGATTGTCAGGCGCTTCTTGTCGAGTGCATCTTGGACAACGCAAACTGCACTTAGAACTGATCTCTATGTGCCAGTGCGTTAATGGCCATTTGTTGATATTGCGAAACATCTGTTTATTATAACTAATTAACCTGTTGTGTTCAACCAGTCAATGATTGTTGGTAATGACCGTTATTATCCACATCCTTTGGATATTTTTTCTAGCATACTTTATATATTATATAAAAGTATTAGAAATTATTCAACTGTAAATTAGTGGATTTGGTAATATAACTAAATAAAATATACGCCCATCGCGATACGGAAATATCCCTGGGCTCTAACAGTTGAAAAGGAACTATCAGCGATGATTATTTACTTGTATATAAAGACCCACAATAAAACTGGATTGAAATACCTAGGCAAAACATCAGCGTCTAATCCTCACAGCTATACAGGATCTGGAACAGATTGGAAACTTCACTTAAAGGAACACGGTCAAGACTATACTACTGAAATTATTCAAGAATGCCATACTAATCAAGAATTAAATCAATGGGGTCGCTATTACAGTAAACTGTGGAATGTGGCAGAGAGCTCTAAATGGGCCAATCGTATTCCAGAAACTGGTGGCGGATCTTGCAGTCTAGAAACAGCAAAAAAACTATCTAAATTATTAAAAGGCAGAAAGAAACCACCTAGAACTCCTGAGCACATAGCAAAACTGGCAGACGCCTGCAGAGATCGTCCTAATCCTAAAACTGCGTTGGGCCTTAAAAAATATTATGCATCAAATCCTGACAGAAGAGACATAATCAAAAGAGCAGGTCAATCTGTATCAAAATGGAGAAAAGCAAACCCAGAAAAAATACGCGAACATGCTTTACAAAAGTGGAATAAATTATATCAAACAAGATATAAAAAATATAAAAAAGCAATAGATTTAATTAAATTAAATAGCTACAACAATTATCAAATTCATAAGAAAGTTAAATTTGATTGGATCACTATATCTAAATTAAGAAAAAAAACACACAGGATATATAAAGTTTTTCCTGAACTAGTTTATTAATTTTAATTCCACTGCTTGATTCCAAAGTTGTTCTGCTCCTAAATTTTTTCCTTTGCATTCACAGACGATGTCAAAATTATCTAAAAATGTCAGTGCCCATGCATTTGTGGCTCTGTTAGGTAATAGATCAGAATGTGCTCTCAGTTTCATTTTTTTAGCACCTCGTGCCAGCAGTGATTTCATGTCGTGTAATTGTGAGTGCATATCTTCTCCCATTCCTGCTGTGGCTAGTGCCTCGTCCCGAAAATATGAATAGTGCATGGTGGGTCGTACACCACGCCAAGAATCTATAACTCTTTTCACTCTGTCATCTGTGGCCTGTATGTGTTCTTCATCTCTGATAAGATGATGATGTATGTCCAAAACCAGAGCCACATCTTTTTCCAATTCCAGAGAAGCATCTAATCCGTGTCCTATTTCATCATTCTCAATGGTAATAAGGTTACGAGCTTCTGGCGATAGTCGAGGTAATACTCGCTTAATGCCCTCAGGACCTTGACGACCTGATATGTGTACATTAATTTTACAACCATCCTGCCATGTCTTACCAAATCCCATCCAACGAGCCATATTTGCGTGATACTCAAATTCGTCTATGCTTCTTTCCACAACATCTGGAGATTCAGATGCAAGTACAGTAAATTGTCCTGGATGGAATGATATTTTAACATCCAATGCACGAGCAAGGTCGCCTACTTCTGCAAAATGTTTTTCACAGTAATTGACAATTTCTTTAGAATCTATATATTTTCTCCACGTGGCTTCTGTGGCCATAGGCAACACAGGAGAACCCAGTCTGCACATTCTACGTCCTGCTGGCAGTGTGCCCACTTTTGCGATTAATTTTTTAAGAGACTCGATGTTGTGCTTAACCACCATATCCAGTTTGGCATCTGCTTGATCTGTGTGCTCGTTTAGCCAACGCACTGTGGTTGCCTTAGTGTTGAAAGGTCTTTGTATTTCTTCTAACTGCTTTTTTGACAGTGACTGATCATGATGATACCACTGACAACAGAATCCTATGCGTTTGTACATAATATAAGTGTAACAGGTATTGGATAGTTGTCAACTGGTATGCTTCATAGCCCAGTGTCCTATGATGTCGCTACAATGCAGTTTGAATTTAAATTTTCTATCTATGTCTCTTAGAATTTTATTGGCTTGGGCCATACTCAATCCTGCGTTGGCTGGTAATTGTAATGCGTTAATGCTTTTCTTTTTTAATCCTTTTGCGGCCTGTACCCTGTGCCAACCATCGGTTAACAGATAGTATCCCGAATCCTTTATTGGTGTTACCAGGATAGGATCCCACGCACCTTTTCTCTTTAACTTTGCGATCCATGTTCTTTTTTCTTTGTTTAAAGGACGTTCCGCCCCTAATCCCATCTCTGCCATTGTGACCAGTTTGCTTACTTTAACTTTGATTTTTTTGATTTTAATTTTATTCACAACGTATTATAAAATATTTCTGTAATTAAAGCAAAGGTTAAATATTATTATGTCAGCACAAAAATATGGTATTTTACCCAATACTGTGGACGATGCAATTTTGGATCAGTGGAGAGAGATCTATCAGAAGACAACTATAACCAAAACTGTAGATAACGATAACTGCTGGGGCATAGATAAAAAGTGTTATGCTTACAATTGGTTTCTAAAAAAAGTGATGCCAATAATTGGAAAAACTTTTAATGAAGGGGCGAAATTAATATTTTCATCCTTTATAGATTTGCACACACCACTTACAATACACACAGACCTCAAACCGTTGCCAGAAGGTGAATCTGGAGAGCACTATGTAAGTATATTGATTCCATACAGCATAGATTATCAGAAAGAAAATTTTAATAATGCATCGACATGTTTTTACAACGAGGACAAAACATTGATTGATACAATACCATGGCAACGTAATTCTTTGATATGGTGGGATAGCAGTCTCCTGCACGACAGTGGAGGATTTTTACAGCATAACATAAAATCAAAACAATATTTTATCACCCACACTTATGTATAATGTATAACAAAGATAATTTAATACATCCGCAGTTGCCACCACTCGATTGCAAAGAATTTGATCAGTTAAGGGCAGAAATAGTGGTCCCTGATGTCAGAGATCTGGATAGAATTGAATTCAAGAAAAGACTGGCCAAACATTTCCAAGAAAATGATTCAAACACGTTGACCGGTTTTGATGCATTTCCGCAAAATGATATTATTTTAGGATGTCAACAGTACATAGACAATTTGATATCTAAAAAAGGTCTCGATGGACTACAAATATTCAAACATGATTATCATTACTACAAAACGTTAAATCCAAAAATAAAATACGTTACTGTCGATACATTAGAATCTAACAAACCATTACTGATTGCTATGCCATTTCCTGGGCATTTACAGACGCATAGACAAATGGATGAAATATTAGAAGTATGTACAGAGAAAAAAATTGATGTACATATAGATTGTGCTTGGTTGACTTCGGCATTTGATGTAAACTTTAATTTTAATCAACCTTGCATTAAAAGTTTTGCAATGAGCTTCAGCAAGTCCTACTCCTTGCATTGGAACAAGATAGGAATAAGATGGTCTAGGGAACTAGACAACAGCGATGCAATTACTATACAAAATAATGTAGGTGGGATATCGAGATTCAATTTTTATGTCGCAGAAAAATATATGGAAAAGTTTCCAATAGATTACCTGTGTAAAAAATATAAAGATGAATATTTTAAGATTTGTAGAACGTTGAAATTACGTCCAAGTAATATAATACATGCCTGTTTTTCTATCGACCGGAAGTTTCTTTATGGTCTAAAAAACTTTTTTTATTAATTTTTTTGATTTTAATAGATTTCATTGGTTACCTCCAGTTATCAACCACGAACGGATCTGTGCATTCATGGGGATCTGGTTTGCCGTGGAACACTGCCACGCAACGATCTAGTTCCGCCTGATATTGTTTGGACTCTGCATCAAACACTTCAACCACATCTCCTTTTAGCACAGGAGGATATTCATGGGTAACCTTGTTGTTAATTTTAGTTGTTCTCATACCAGCTCTGGGCATCAGTTCCCACTTGTAAGAACGAATCCAAGCATCAGGCCAATGACGAATATCGTCTCGTGCTCTCTTCATTATGAAATCCTGATCTCCGTGATTAGCCTGCATGGCCGCCACAGGATCGTTTTGAAAGGCCTGCCATAGATACTGCATGGTGCCTGACTGCCAACGCATACAACTGGAGTTGGAATGGGTCCATGTGGGTATTCGGCATCTGTTAAAATCTCTGATTATTTTAAACTCGCCCGGGTTATGAAAAAAGAATTGGTCTATGTTGCGAAACACGATAACATCAAGATCCAAATACAATATTGTGCCTTGCAGGGGCATAGCCGGAGAGAACATGTACATTTTGCTCCACCAACTTTTAATACCAGGTAACTCAGGCAGATCAATAATGTCAATGCCTGTGTCTATTCCATCTTTGTTTTCTGTTAGGCAGTGAAATTCATAAGGCACAGTGATGTGACGATCACACATACGTTTGAGCACATTCACATAATCCGCAGAGTACTTGCTACCCCATTTGACACATACAACATGATTAGGCATTATTTTTGCTCCAGTCGTAACCAGGCTTTAAAAAATTTATCTGCATCTGTTTGTAATTATCGTCACTCCACACATAGTCAAATGTGCCTGTGATTCCATCTGTCTTAATCTGATATATGTCTAAATGATCTGATACTTTTTTTATTATTTCAAAGAAATCATTAGTACCAAAACTCTTTTGTATGTTGATCTGCCCTATTTTAATATATCCTAAACTTAATTTTGGATCATTCCAATCAAAACCATTCCTCTTTAACCACTCACGGAATTCTGTTTGTTCTTTTCTATGCCATCCAGCATTTTTTTCCGTAATGTCTCTGCCCCATTCCACATCAAACTCTCCCGAATAAAACTTTAAACTGTTAATGGCAGAACAGGTGGCATCATCTATGTCTGCACCGTACTCATCTCGGAACACTTCAAACTGTGTTTTACCTACTTGAGCCCAGTGTAGATACACTCCACCAAATTCTCGGTCATAGCGAGTTTTTAGGAATAACTCATAATCCTTATCACGTAGATTCTGTCGTGGAGCATTTAAAAAAGTAGTAATTTGAGAAGGTCTCTGCCATTCTGGTGCGTGTACTTTCTTTCTATTTGATAATGCCCAACTCTCTAATTCATGACATAATACATTAAGTTGACGTATTGCCCATTTGGTTTCATAATCTGCTACTTTGTAATAGTGGCTGATGTTCCATGCTTCTCCCTGTAGATCTTCAAAATAACGATGCAGTCTATTCATGGATTCATGTTTAAGAGTTAGACCTATATTGTTGGAATCAACATTTTCTAATTCATTAAAACTATTTTTAAACCATCCTATAGGATATGAGTTGTTATACATTACTGAATCTCTTGTAAAATAATCATCTATCTTGTAAGGTTTTAATCCTGCCACTCTCCAATAGTTTGAAGCATTGAATCGATTGATTTGAAATATAGCCTGATTGATCTGATGGCACAGATAGTCCGCGTCTCTGGGTGAGTCTGCCCAGCCCAACCAGCAGTAGTTCTTCTCAAGATGTGCGTTATTTTTTAAATTGTTTTTTAACAGTGCTAACCATCGACGATTGAAGTCTGTGTCTGCCACATCAATGAAATAACTTAATGTGTCGGTTTTATTGGATGGATCTCTGAGGACTATCTCAATCTCGTGTGTAGATGGCACTGTTCGCTCCGTGTTCTGCACACTCCACACTGACCACATAACATCTATTATTGGTCTTCTCTCGAATTAATTTATCTGCGAAGTTGAATGCGTGTTCAGCAAACTTCTCTGTGCCCACTCCATCAAACACTCGGATCTCTGCTAGATCCAGAGCTTCTAACTCTCGAAACTTAGCCAAATGTGGATCGTTTTTATCCAGTGCAAGTTTGTGATCAAACGAGTCTTCCAACCAGGCCTTGAGTGGTTTAAGTCCGCCAAAGTCCACTGCCCAGTTCTTGTTGTCCAACTCATCACAGCCAAATTTGAATGTGAATGCCAGAGAATAACCATGCAGTAGATGACAGTGCGAATGATCCGCATTGGGTTGACGGAACACTGCTGAAAGTCCTATGTTGTGTCCGTAATGTTTCGTAGAATAGTGAGGCATATGTTTAGTTTAACTTCTTGTTCATGGCTGTGTCAATGTCTAAATGGTCGCCCATCTCTTTGATTCTGTCTGCGAGCTCGTTTGGTACTTGCATTTCTCCGTCAATGACTGCTTTTAAGAAATGGATCAACACTGAAAATTCTGGTAAGCGAGATACCTGTGCTGTGTCCATGCCATTCTTGCTCATGGCGTGTAGCATATACTCTGTCACATCTGACAGACACTGAATACTTTTTTTTTGTCTTTCTATCATTTATATAATGTTACAGGTTATTTAGATTCTGTCAACTGTTTGTCAATAAATTTTGCCATGCCCTCATAGGTCTCTAAGAACACATTCTTGTGCTCTGCCCACTCTGGGGGCATCTGCCAACCCGCTCTGTTGACAATGATCCAGCGACAGTTGTCCAATTCAAACAGCTTTTTAAACTGATGTATCCAATAGGAAGGATCCACCGGTCTTTTAATATATTCATAGCCTTTACTGTCCTTATAGATGTTGTTCACCACACCTTTTTCCAGAGGCACAAGATCAAATCCCACCATGAATATCACTTTGGGTTTATACGTTAGAGCCACCACCCCAGCATAAGGACCTGTGCCCCAATGGAATGGTTCATCCTGCCGCTTATCTCCTGTGTAAGGTAGATCTGGCAGTGCTCGTACATTAGGCCACATTGCAAACTGCTTCGCCCAGTCTTGACGAGTGTGTATTAGTGTGTTCTTGCCCACTGTGTTGGCGGCTTCTTGACAGATGTGGCGGTCACAACACACAAAGTTTTCAAAGTTGTAGTCGCGGAACTGTGCGTTACAGCCTATCACTGTGGAGAACTGTTTGATGGGAATGAGGTCAAATCCTCTGCGTGATTCTCCATTGCCCACAATGGTTACAAATTTAGTCATTTTCTCTTCCTACGTTTTTGTAGCAGTGGCGGTGATTCACTTTTTTCTGCTTTGGGTAATTTTTCTTTGGGGAATTGGGCACTCTCTACTATGGTGTCTCGAGCACTGGTGATCCATAACCCTTCAGTGAAAAATTTCTGTGTTACTCGAGTCATTCTGGAATGTGCTATCTCCGGATTGATTTCTCTAATATGTTGTACGAAGGCATTTCTTTTCAATCCAATTTGGAATGTATTTGCTGAATCATCCAACACTTTGTTCTCTAACCACTCTTCTGTGGCCATTAGTTTCCTTAATTTTTCTGCCGCTTCATCATCTTTTTTCTTTAAATCCTTGTCTGAGAATACTTCTTTTATTTTAAATTTCTTTTCAATCTGTTGCAGTGTTTTGGCACTGGCATAATAGGTTATATTATTCCATAGAAACTTGCCTGTGGTCTCACAATCCATAGGAATAATTACAAGATGTTTCTCACAGTGGGCTTTTAGACCTGCATCATTGCCTGTGTCCAATACACCATCCGGAAATCCATTACGGTACAACATTATTCCTTTAGCACTTGAATAATAGTCGCCTGTGATTATATCATATCTTACAGCTGTCATATTATGCGAATATCAAATAAATGATCAAACAGATCATTATCAAAATTAAAAAACTAACACATTTAAAATTCCACATCCAATGAAAGAACCAATTAATCTTATTAATTTTCCATTGTATTATTTTTTGTAGTTTAACTGGCAAATAATCAAATGTCATATACTCCATGAGTGATGTGGTTTCTGCATCCTCACCTTTGTAGAACAACACAAGGCGATTGTATTGCTCCTGTTTGTCTTGTGCGTAGTGCAGATCTTTAATAAAATTATTCAGTAGTTTCATCATCACACACTAATTTATACACAGTCTTGTATTGATCATAGGCTTTCTGGAGTGTGGGATAGTGTTTTCTCAAATGATATGCTTCAATACCAAACAGTTCTGCGTCATCTCTCAAACGATTCAACATTCGAGCGTGTGCGTCTTCTTCTACCAGTTTACCACGAGAGCCGTCTCTGTTCTGCTCATACACAGTGTGACCACCGTCTGGGCTTACGAAGATGGTGCCTCGCCTGCTCGAACTCTTAGTTCTTGTATTCTTTTTTTTAACCATGTCTTTGTGGGCCAGTTTCCTTGTTCTTTGGTTATGTTATGCTGTTCTACTTCTAATGCTCTTAATAAATTCCATTCTTTGCTGGTTAAAATTTCTTTTTTCTTAGCCATTAATAGTATTGTTTGTTGTCTCCGTCGGGTACGGCTCTTCTTATGCCACCTTTGTCTTTGTTGTCATCGTTGTGTCGAGGAATCACGTGTATGTGTGGCCACAGTATGGTCTGTCCTGCGGCCAATCCACAGTTCTGTCCTATGTTGAATCCTGCCCATTCACCTGATTCTATTTTCTTTTCTCCATATGAGTAGGCTTCCCCATATGCAAGTCTGATGTGTGATATATCGTTTCTTTTAGGAATAAACAGTAGATGTCCAGGAGTTACTGGAAATCGGTCTTCCCATATGGCATATCTGCTGTCTTCAAATACCGGAGTGCCGTTGGCGAGCCAAGTGCTCTCTTCGTAGCAATCAATGGGTTCTCTGATTTTCTTCGGTGTAAATTCTTGCGACATTTTCAGTTTCAATTACTCCTATATGTATGTTACTAGAATTTGGAGAGTGTTGCAACCTGAGTTGTTGCCACTGTTTGGTTTTACCCACAGATGGATTGTAGGATTCTAAACCCAACAGTTGTATCACGGCCTTACGAACTTTTTCTGCTGGTCCGTGTTTACGACAGGTGTCTGAACGACCCACGTGTACGATCTTATTGCCAACTCTTATTTTGTACACACAACTCAACTGGATCCACCTGCGTGGGGGATCTTTGCGATGACGACAGCGATGATTGCTGTCAAAATAATAAAAATCAGTGATAGGATGCCACTCTATGTCCATTGTGATTTGAGATTTAATTTTTGATAATATCTCTGCACTTTTTTTGCCTGATAATCACAATCAGCGAGTGCATTGTGAGCATCTGCTTTGACTGTTTCTGTTTCTTTATACAGAGAGAACAGTGTTCTTGAATCTCGGATACCCCAATACTGCCACGGACAGGGTTTATCCAACTGTGCGTATAAATTTTGCAGTATAGCGAAATCAAACAGAGGACCTTGACACCACCATACGTCTATGCCCACACCCCATCGATTTATTTTTTTCACAGTGTCTTCTAGTGATTCGCGGTCGCCTTCTCCCATTGCTTCGTCCTGAATCTCTTGTGGTTGTGAGCTCCACCAATTGATAGTGTCTTCCATCACGTGACGACCCAATGCAGTCTGTGCATCCACGTCCACTTTAAAATACAGAGGATCATATGGATCATCCTGTGTGTAGGGATTGAACTTGATAGCACCTAATGTGAGAATCACAGCATCTGGTCGAGTGCTCAGTGTTTCTAAATCTATCATTCCGTGTATCTGTGCCATCAGTCTTTAAAAGGGAAAATTTGTGTGTGTTGTTCTTTTTGTTTGGGTCGCAACCATCGTATGTTCGCCCAGAATCTCTCGTGTCCATAGTATAGGAACATTTTGGTGATTACTTCTATGCCTGCAATACCCAACGCCCAGTCCCATTTGCCTGTGATGATCCAACTGATAAAGAATGTATCAGTGGTGGCAATCACTCTCCATGTTAGGGTTTTAACCAGACTTCTAGTCCTAGGTGAATAACTCATACCTTTATTATAGCAGGTCTTAGGAAGATGTCAATTAGTTGATGCTTAATATCTGCTCTTTGTCTGGCGATAACAGTGTGTCCAACGGTATTACCGCATTCTCTTTGACTGGTATTTCCTGTAGTCCTGTTTCTCGGTCTAGATATTTGTAGTCTATTTTAACTGGATCAAACTGCTTCAAGAAATCAAACACCACATTGGTGTCCAATTCACCACAGGTGTACACATCCAACTGTATCATAGCCGGATCACATTCATCCCAGGTGTGCATGACCACGTGTGATGTTTCAATGATCGCAAAACAGGTCAATCCTCTGTTGCCCACAACATCCACATATCGAGCTTCAGGACCAAACAGTATCCGCATGCGGATGCCTTCAATTAGTTCTCGTAGGGATTGTTTTGCGTGTGTTTCATCTTTGGGTGGAAGGTTAACTTCTGCACGAACTATTAGATGTTTGTGAACCAGTGGTTGCATTTTTTTGTATCTCCTGAAGTTAATTTTGTACAGGCTATTTAACTACAAAATTAAAAAATGTCAACTATGATTCTTGTCTGATGGGAGGTAGATTTTCTAATTTTTCCAGTTCAAGCAGATCCACCTTGCTCTTTGCGACATCCAACTCTGCTTCAGTAACACAAAAAAGTTGTCCACTACTGCCAGGAGCTCGAGCCTGCATCTCTTGGGCATATACTTCTGCATATGCGTTGCAAGTTATTTCGTCAACAAATGGTTGATCAACCCAACCACCCGCACAACTGCCGGCTATACAAAAATAAACTGCGATGAAAAGTGTCTGCATATCATTATTTAACCATGGAATTATACTGATAAATGTAGTCGTATTACGAACTACTTTTTCTTTTTGATGGTGTGTACTTTTGTTTGTAGACGTATTAGGTCATTGTCCATCATTCTAATTCTGTCTATCAGTTTAATCAGAGTAGCCGACGTGGATGACAGTTTAGGAGTAATCTGTTCTGTGATAAACTTCCACAAGTAAAAGATAAAGTAGGCCAGGAAGAACACTGCAACAATAGGAAATCCGTATTCGTTTATTACGTTTGCTATCGATAACATTAGTCTTTCCTCGCATCTGATTTGCCATCTGCCCTGGCAACTCTGTCAGTGTCTAGAGGAATACCCAATTGTTCAGAAACCTCTTGGTCAATTTTTAAAATGTCGTTGTTCATGGTTTTAACTCTGTTGTCCAACTGTGTTATAACAGTTTCAATAAATTTAACTGAATTAACAATGCCTGTTAGAATGTATTTCATAATAAGCATTATAAACATGCCCATACCTATTGCGGCCGCTATGGGCATGCCTACTTCTGCAATCAGTTTCCAAAAATTCATTTGATCTTTAGTTCTTTTATTTGTTCTTTGATATGATCCATTTCTACTTTTAACACTTCCACCTCAGTGTGACTTCTGCTGGGTCGTTTTTGATACGTTTCATAGTTTTGAGATAGACTGTTTAATTTGTTTTCCAACAGAGCTAGTTTTTCTTCTATAGGTCCTTTCCAGTTCTGTCTAAAACTGGAGTTTTGTTGCATTACGTCGCCGTTCTTATTGATAGTGTTTTCAAGACTGGTGATTCTCTCCTGCACATTGAACCAAGCATAAGAAGCCATAACCACTGTTACTATGATTCCAATTACATTTTTCAGAGATACTTTTAATTCTGTTTTTTCACTAATCTTGAGAGCCATCTATCTCTTACCAAAATTTAAGTTTCTTGGCACCTTTCTTAATTGCGTTACCGGTCTTCTTGGCTGTGTTGTTGACCGCCGTCGCCGTGTGTGTCACCGCCGCCGCAACTGGTTTGGTAACTGCAACCACTGCCTTCTTCGCTGGTCTTGTGTCAATTGTGATGCTTGGAGTTAATGTGATACCAACACCAAGTGCCAGTTTAACATCTGCACCCACTGTCAGTTTGCCGTCTTCCACTGTTGCACCGCCACCTACTTTGGCACCGATCTGTGGACCAACTGAAACTTTTGCACCAACAGACGCATTGTTTCTATCTGAGCCAACCGTGGTACTTGCTCCCACTTCAGCACATGAACCTGCTATTGCACCTGCTTCACCTTTGGCACCGTTGGTTCCTATCTGTCCTGAAACTCCCACGTCTGAATAAACTTTAGTTCCTGCGTGTGCTTCTGATGTTACTTTAACTGGTCCTGCAATCTTGGTTTCGTTCTCCACGTTTGAATATGCTCCCACTTCTGCGTGAGCACCTACGTTTGCACTAACATTGCCTTTTTTTGCTTTTGCTTGAGCACCTGCTTCTGCTTCTGAATATGCACCTGCGTTCGCTGTTGTGCCTTTACTTAGGTTCTTCGAGGTATCTGCTTTTGCACCAACACTTGCATTTACATTAGTCTTGCCTGCTTTGGTTTTTGCTGTTGTTCCTGTTGCCATTTTTTTCTCCTGTTAATATGCTCGTATTTAAGTGTTATAAAGTATAAACTTTTATATTATTGGTTTTTCCTTTGACTTTAATAGTGCCTAGTGATTTAAACTTTACCTTCTTACCACACTGTTTACGAGTATTTTCACCTATCACGAGTGTGGTTTTAAGATCCTTAGAACTGCTTTCTAATCTACTGGCTAGATTAACGTCATCACCAATAACCGAGTAATCAAAACGCTGTTCAGAACCCATATTACCCACCAATGCTGTTCCGGTATTGATGCCTATGCCAATATTGATTGCTGGTAATTTCTCTTTTTTTAATTCTGCATTTAATAATTTTAATTCTTTTTGCATTTTAATTGCAGTGTCCACAGCTCTTTTTGCGTGATCCGGTGTGTCTAAAGGAGCATTCCAAAATGCCATAATACAATCACCCATAAATTTGTCTATGGTTCCACCGTTGGCAATGATAATATCTGTCATACGAGTTAAGAATCTGTTGATCAATCGAGTAAGTCCGGCTGGGTTATTCTTGTACTTCTCCGAGATAGGAGTAAAGCCACGAATATCTGAGAACATAAAAGTCATCTCTCGAGTCTCACCACCTAACTTCAGCAACTCCGGATTCTTCTGCAACTGTGCCACCATGGAGGGTGCTAGGTAGTGTTCAAACTGTTTTTTAATCTGTTGTCTTAAACGGAATTGTGTAGCAAAATTATTATAGGTTAGATGACCCCACATTATGGTAACAAACACCACAGCAAACGATGCATCTAATAGATAGTTCTGTGTGCTGTACAGATGCAAACTCGCTGTTATAACACCTGTTAACAGCGTCAAAAACACTAGTACACTGCTGGTAACACCGGCTCTGGGTATAACGACTATCAGCAACAATCCAATCAAAAATATGCCTGATAATTCTATCCAATTGGTATTACTATCTCTGATTAGTTGCGTGTCTGTGAACACAGTTTCCAGAGCTTGGGCACTGATCTGTGCATCAGTCATTATGCCTATAGGTGTGTCTTTGAAATAACTCAAGCCTGCCGCATTCAAACCTACAATTACAATTTTATCTTTTAAATCAATAATTCTATTTTTAAGTAGATCGCTGGCGGAATATTTTTTTATAGAACCAACTTCAGCAAAATTAATACGGAACATTCCGTTCTTATCTGTGTGTATCAATCTGTTCCTGCTGACGTTAATACTGTTGATACCCTGAGCATCGGCAGTTATTTTATAACGTCGACTGTTGTCTTTTATTCTGAGAGTTTCCATGATTTGATGAGGAATTAATCCCACATCAGAACTAACATACAATGGTATCTGTCTTACTGTGCCGTCTATGTTAGGAATCATTATGTTGACCCCGGCACCTTTAGCGTGTTGCAATAGCTCTGGTAGGTTGCTCACAATGCCTATAAAATTGTACAGGTGTTTTGTGGGCTTATCGCCAGATATTATTGCTCCTACTTTTGCTACAGCACTTGATGTTGGTTTATATTTTATACTGTACATCATTACAGTGTTACTGCCACGGATGGTTCCAGCAAATAATTGATCATTGCTGACATCACCTTTTAACAGAGACAACTCGTTGAGCCGATCTGCTTCTGTGAACAGTATATTATACTGTATAGATTGTACTTGTTGTGCTTGAATTTTATTGTGTAGGTCAGCCATGATATTTCTTGGCCATGGCCACTGTCCGTATGTTTTTAGATCATCTTCTGTAATTTCTACAATGACCACTGAGTCAGTGTTTTTGTTTCTAGGCTTGATTTTTTGGTAATAATCAAAAGTTTTCAATCTAAGTGTTTCAACAGGACTAACATCTAGATATCTTCCAGCAAACATCAGCAGTGCTATCAGTACCACCATGAGTGTTGAAGTAAAATGTTTCATTATTTTTCTTGTAGAGCTTGGTCTGCTCCAATGCCAATTGGGCTGAGTAGATAATCAATAATCGCTCTCTCGCCGGTTATTACAAATGTTAATACATCTATACCTGGTACTAACTTGTATTCAATATTGCCGCTTTTAAATATTTGCGATTCCACAGAAATCCTCATCTGATAGTAATTGCCTTCTCTGCTCTGCACAGCATCTGGTGATATAGAAATAATACTGCCATTAATGGATCCAAATTTTATACTATCGTTGTTGGCTAATCTGATTTTAACTGGCTGGCCTTCTTTGATGTAGCCTCTATCATTGATTCTCAGTTTAGATTCTATCACATACTTTTGATTTTTAGGTATTAATAGCACAACAGGATTACCTTGTTTGACCACTGCTCCTGGGTTTTTGTACAACAGAGTCTGCACTATTCCGTTTATGTTGGCAATGATGTTGTACGGTTCGTATCCTACTCCTTGATTAATAACCACAATAACATCTCCCACTGTAACTTCGTCTCCTTGTTTAAAATTAACAGCAGTAATTTCTCCAGTGATCATTGAGTCTAAACTGGTGGTGTTGGCTTCTGGTACAACTGTTCCATGAGACTGTACAGTGACATCCACTCTTGCAAGACATAGATACAATACCATAATCACAAAAAGTTTGATCAGTATTATACTAAAACGTTCACTTGCCGTTAACGAATTTATCCAATTTTTTAATTGATTCATATCTCCCTGCAATTATTAATTTTGATTTAAAAAACTTATTGGCACTCTGTACAAAACGAGAACCTAGTATGTTAGATCCAATTAGAGCTCCTGTACTTAATTCTCCTGTTATAACCTGTGTAACACCCACTCCAATGATGCACACTGTGACCAAACTGTTCAACATCAAATCTACATTATAGTTGGTGTTCTCTTCGAATCTAAAAACTTGTTTGTATTCTGCCAGCATATACATAATAACAGCAAATATTGATACCACAATGCCTGTGGTCCAACTAATTTTATACACCACAATTAATATTAATAATTGAAAAGGCCAATCCAACCCATATGACGCTGAGGTATTTCTGTTGGTGCCGTCGATCATTTTAACAGCATTAACAATTTCGTTGTATTGTGGCGCTTCTAATTTTAACCCAACCATTTTGGTTTTTAATTTGGCAATCAGCTCATCACTTTCTCGATGTAACCACGCAGTGACCATCTTAGATCTGTTCTGTCGTAAAGCAAATTCAAACAGCACAGATACCACAGTGCCCACAGTTAGACTGATTAAAGTGGCAGTCACTCCTGAGGTTAAAAATTTATTTAATACTATAATCACATAGAAAGCAGGCACAATAGCCAGCAGTGTGATGATGAATGTACTGGTCAACAACAGTGTGGACAGTTTGGATCGTGCGAACAGCGATTTATAAAGCTCTAACATTATATGGGTATTTATTGGCTAGCCTATACCGGGGGTGGAACAAACCACATTGTTACTATGGTTATTACTAGTAATATTAAGAATATTTTGTATTCTAATTTCATAAGCTAAAAATATTTATGAGTGTTTAATTTTGATTATTTTGCTGAGGGATTATGAATAGACCCTATCATTTTATTCAGCGTGTATCTTTGAACCAACAGATCCATTTTAGCATTTTCAAGAGCTGTTTTGGCCATTATTTCTGCTGTCTTCATACCAAACACTGCCATCAATGGAGACTTACCTGCTTTATAGTCTGTGAGCGTTAGTGTGTACAGTTCGCTGTTGATCAACAGTGTTCTTTCAAGAGTAGCAATATTGCTTTTTAATTTGCTGTAATTAAAAAATATAGTGTTGACCTGTTCCTGTAATTTTTTATATGTGTCTATGTAGGTGTACTCTGCCGCAGTGGCTCTACGTGTGGCCGCTTTGTAATCTTCTGTATTTTTAAATCCATTAAACAGTGTCCATCTTAGAGTGATGTCAGCTCTGTACTCCAATTTATTAGCACCGTATCCTCCGCCCAGTGTACCGTCATAATCTGTAGCAGAAAAACTAGAATCTATAGTTGGAGCAAATTCTTTCTTAGATAGTTTCTGTTGTAATCTTGCAATTATTTTATCGTAGTCTGCCGCTCTTAAACTCTTGTTGCCGTTGAACGAAGTGGGTTTGTCAGGCACTGTTCCTAATAGGTCTTCCGGTGGTAATTTTAACTGATCTTTTTTAGGTGGTATAACTCCCCAAACATTTACAAATTTCTGTTTGGCACCATCTAATGCTATTTCATTCTGCACAGTCATGGTCTGGTGTGTTCTATACTGCTGTTCTATCTGTAACTGTTCCATCTTAGGTGCTTCACCTTTTTTTACTTTTGCAATGACCATTCCTAGTGCTTTTTTGGCATTCAGCTCTACTTCACGTTGATTCTCTAACGATGTGTATGACTTACGTAAACTAATATAAGATGTTAATGCTTCTATCATAACATCTTCAATGGTTATCTCTAATTGTATTTGACTCTGTTGTGCAGTTTGTTTGGCTATGTCCACAGCAATTGATGTTCTGCCAAAATCCCAGATCATCTGTGTGATGGTTATAGATTTCTTATCGCCATCTTTAGAATCATTTGCTATAGTATCTACGCCAGCACTTCCTGTTACTGTTCTGTCTTTCTCACCGTTTCTACCAACAGTTATTGACACATTAGGATAGTATGCAGAATATGCCGACTTTAACGAGTGCAACGATGCTTCATAGGTCTCTGTGGCCGCACGTACTCGATCATTTTTGTCGAGTAATATTCTTAACATTTGATCCATGGGCAACAGTTGCATGTTGTCTATTTTGATATCAAGTTTGGAGGCTGTTTTAGCATCTTCTATAATTTTTTTAACCTGCGTTTTTACTGCTCCTGTGTCTTTGATGACAGTTAGATTTTCATCTATAGTAAATTTTGATTGTGTTGAAAATGAATTCTCTCCACATTGTTTGCTGATGTAGGTGTCAGTCTCTTCTGTGATTTTGCAGTTGTGCGAATCTGCAAACACCGGAACAGTGAACGCAGTAGATATCAACAGTGCTAACAGATGTTTTTTCATAGTATTACCATATTTATTTGTATTGCTCATAATATTATACCAGCACCGTTATGTCTGATGCTGAACCATTAAAATCATCTAGATCCCACTGCATGTCGTATGTGTTGTCGTTGTTCGTGTCTATTTTAAACAGGGTGTTGTTGACCAAGATCCTTGAAATGGATGCACCGTTCGTTATGGCACTGATGTCTATCATGTCATAGTCCTTGTCAAAGTCCAGTATGACGTCATTCTCACCGTCTAGGTCCGATTGGTTCAGTGCTGTGTACTTGATGGTGTCAGATCCGTTGCCGGTCCATATCTCGTCTGAGCCCGTGCCGGGTGCGAAAGTGTCATCGCCCGTGGTTCCATACATCCTGTCCGCCGAACTGGTACCGTTCAACACACTGTACCCGTCGAATACCAAACTGGTTGCGTAGTGCAGGCTGTTCAGTGCGTAGGCGTCCCAGGCGTCGTTCTCTGTGAAAGTGTGGTCAGTGAAGGCGTCCAGTGGAACTGTGGAGTAGTACACCGCCCCGTCACCGTGTGCCCAGACTGCGTCGGTGTAGTGTCCTGTGTTTGAGGTTGTGGCCAATCCCAACACGTCCGAGTCAAGGTTGGTCATGTATCCGTGGTTGGTTGAAGAACCACCACCTATGTTGAACTCGCCCAGCCAGTTGTTGCCGGCGTGATCGCCATAGAAGTCAGAGTTAAAGTCAGATGTGTCGTCCACCATGATACCTCCCGGTCCGTACTTGAGTAGGTTGCTGGCGCCCTCGTCCACTATCTGGTATGCCGCCGCTTCATTGCCGTACGTAAGTCTCGTGGTGACCACGTTGCCGTCGTGTCCCGGTAGTACAGTGTCCAGCCCTGCATCATTGACATATCTGTCATACATCACCAGCACACCACCGTCGTTGACCCATGAGGTCACTGCTGTGCTGAATTGAAAGCCAGCAAAATTGCTGTTGCTGTAATTGTAGTATGCTATCACGTCATAGGTGCTGAGGTTGTTGGCATCGTAGGCCTCCGCCGTGTGTCCCAGTTCCGTGATTACGCCTACACCATCATTGGTAGAACCTCCGTGTGCGATCTTCATCTTGTATGCACCCGCTGATCCATCCCCTGCTGTGACCCATGAACTTGCAACTGCACTACCTTCCCCTTCTGCGACGTTCACAGTCTGTGTGGTAGTGGTTGCGTTGCCCGATGTGTCAGTGGCAGTTATTGTGAGTGTGTAACTGGCTGTGGCCTCGTAGTCCAGAGCCGCCGCTGTGCTGATCGCACCTGTGCTTGAATTGATTGTGAATGCGTTGCCTGTGTTGCCCGCCGTGATTGCGTATGTGATTGTCTCGCTCTCTGCGTCCGAGGCCGATATGGTTGATACTGCTGTACCTATACCATCATCCTCTCCCAGTGACACCGCACTGGTGTTGGATATCTCGGGTGAGTGGTTGTTCTCCACGACGATCTGCCATGAGTCTATGTCTGACGCACCATATGGATCTTCCACCTTCAACAGTATCGTGTAGGTAGTGTCTTCGGTCACTGAGAATGCCGAGTCCAATGTTATCCTGTTGCCTACTATTTTCAACTTGCCAGTGGGATCATCAAATATGCTGTATGTCAGTTGGTCATTGTTTGCATCTGATCCATACACGTAGCCCAAGGTCTCATTCACTGCCATATTTTCATTGACTGTGACTGCGTTGGGCATGTCCAACCACGGGGCAACGTTGACGTCTTGTTCCTCCGCCATGTCGTGTATGAACTGATCCATGATGTCATCTGCCTCTATGGAATCGTGGTAGGCATCCTCGTTGTTGTCTATGACGTTCCAATAATCGTTTTCCTCTGCGGCATAAAAATCATCAGCATTGTTGATGCCTGCACCAGCACCGTCGAACCATTCATTTATGTTCTGGGATTCTATCACAATCATGTCTTTGACCTGTTGGTCAAACTTTTTATTGTCGGGATCCATCTCCTGGAAGAAGTTGTCCATCTCCTGTGCTAGGGGATTATCCATCAGTGCTTTTTCTTTTTCTTCCTGTATGAACTGTTCCACCATTTGGTCATCCACTTGATTCCCCTCATCAACTCCGAACACATCATTGCCCTCATTGAATCCCTGTCCTTCATCTGGGTTCACAGCGAATCCATCGGGTGCCATTTCTTCTTCCATCATCTGTTCAAATTCCTGGAATTCTTCGTTGTTTTTATCTACCTCATTTTTAAATGGATCTTCATCTCCTGCTCTATTGTTAGCGTCTTGTCTTTCCATTTCAAATTGTAATTCTTGTTGAATAATATTGTTAATATCTTGTATTGCTTCTGCACCAAAATCATTTTTAACATCTACGATAAACTCTTTAAAGTCTTTTGCAATCAACACTAATTCTGCTTCAACTACTTCAAACTGTTGTTCTACTATTTTAAATTGTTCTTCTACTTTTAATATCTCTTGCTCTATGACTATTTTTTCTTGTATGATTTCGTTTTTAATTTCTATAGCCTGTTCAATCTCTAGTTCTTTTTCTTTTAATTCTCCAATTAACTTTTCTTTCTCACCTGCTTCTACATTTTCTAATTCCTCTTCTAGTACTTTGATTTCTTCTTTAAGCTCTTCTTCTTTTTTCTCAGCTTCTGCAGTCTTTTCTTCAATCTCTTTTTTCTCTTCGTCAAATTTTTCTTTGTTTTCTTCAATCTCTTTTTTCTCTTCGTCTAACTGTTTTTTTTTCTCTTCTGCTTTACGTTCTGCCTTACGTTTCTGAGATGTTTTCTGTGTGGTTAGGTTGGTTGCTATGGCTTTGGCAAATTTAGCATTCACTACTTCTTTGGGCATAATCACTGGGATTGAAGGAACAACTGTTGCACTCATAATCACTGTGGCTTCGTAGGCTTTGGTTAATAACACAGATCCTGATGCATTGGATATTGCAATTTGACCCACAGTGCCATCTGCATTGGGCAATAGTACAATCTCATTGTTTTCACCTTCGGCGTTGGCTTGCCCTGCTACCTGTGTGCCTCTAACTCCTATGGTCAGTACAGGAGTCTTCACAGTCATTACATCGTTACCTATTTTTGCAATGTCTCCTGATACAAATGAAAATCCGCCTCCCAACATATTAGCACTCATAGTGCCGGTGTTGGCCGAAGCATCAAATTGATATTCGTCTATCACCATTCTAGCACCCTGTTCAATGGACAGTGCTGTGTTGTCAGAGAATGTTATACCCACTGATCCTCCTTTGGCTGAGACTAGATCGTTAAGGTATATAAAGTCACCCTGTTTTAATTCTATGGTTTGATTGGCCCTCTGCACTGTGACTGTGCCAGAAGCAATGGTAATTTCTCCTATTGCTTTGGGGTCTGTGAATCCTATCATAGTGGGATTATCGTTGATCGACAACAACTGGGCCAAACGAGGTGTAATTTCAGAACCGTTTGGAGAGGTGAGCAGTGGGGTAGTGTTCCAGTAGTTTTGAATAGTTACAGAATCAAACTCAGTGGTTATAACCAAATCGTCACCATGACGCACATAATCTCCATGGAGAAGTATATGACCATCGATTACTAGATTGTTATGACCTGCCAGAATAGTTGACACTCTTTGACCCCGTTGTTGTTTGTTCGCTCACAGTTATTTAATAATGTGCGTACATTTACAATAACGGAGTATTATAATGATATATGATGCTTTATAGAGCAATAAAAATTGTTAAATATTTGTGTGAAAGAAATTTTAACAGCAATGCTCCTGTGGATTGGAGCAAACACAGGCTACAACGTGGACCTGTCACATCCTCAAATACAATCAGTGACTCAAACAGAGTTGGAAGAGCTCTACTCTCAAGGTGGTGGCAACGCCAGTGAATTACACGCTTTTTACGACACTGTGTATGATACCATATACCTACCAGACACTTTTAATATACACGATGCATGGCATAAAGGTGTGTTGATGCACGAGCTGTTGCATTATGTACAGGATCAAAACCAGACCAAGTTTGAGTGTACTGCTGAAATGGAACAAGATGTATGGCCTTTACAACAGAAGTATCTGCTAGAGGTGCATGGCCTAACATGGAATTATGATGAATTGTGGTACAAGTTGACCAGCAATTGTCAAACCAATTAATCTCTTAATAATTTACTGGTGAATTCTCTGGAGTGCTGAGACGCGGCCATGTTCACGCAGGCATTCCACATCTCGGTGTTATCACCGTGCCATATGATGTTGGGGTCGTAGTCTAATGGTAGCCATGATTCGTGTTTGCTTCTGGGTTCCGGTGCTGACAGCTCTTCTTCCAGTTGTCCAGATGCCCAAGTGGCCACTCCCATGGTGACGATGTACTCTCGGGGACTGTCGCCGTTGGCAATGTCATTGATGACTCGTTTATCCATGGTGAATCCTAGATGCTGAGAATCAATATTAGTGGTGGGTATTTTATAATCCAGAGTGTGCAGACAGCCAATCACTTGAGTCATTACAGGTCCACCCCAATACAGAGTGGGATTGATACTGTCTATGCAGAGTATGCCGGCTTCATCACACACGTGATGCCAGGTGGGCTCATCTAAAGGTCTATTGAGTATCACTCCTGCGGCACCGAGCACATCGTGTTTCCATATGTACACCACGCTCTTGGCGAAACGTTGATCCCTCATCGAGGGAGGAGCCACCAGCAGTTTGCCGTCCAGGTAGTCGTTCATACAAATACTTATTATGGAACTGGTGTTTGATTATATTAGCGGTGATTACTTAAATATAATCTTTTTATGCTATACCAATACTTATTGCAATACTTATTGCAATACTTATTGCAATACTTATTATGATTTGAACTGCGTATTGTGTGTAGTGATTATCGTGTAAAAACTTGTAGTGCGGCTTTGTTTTGAGAATCGTTAAAATCAATTCCTCCAAACGGTACTATTTGTCCTGAACTTATTTTCTTTGCCAAATCGTTACCACTTCCAACAAACTCGTAACTTTGTCCATCCATGTTAAATGATAATATAGCATCAAACTTGTTTGACTTTTGATAACTCATATAATTTGCATAAGCAATACCTCTATAAAATTTATTATCTTGTATCTTTTTACCTTGATCGTCTAACTTGACTGCGGCATTAGTGTCTATAGTGCTGTCGGCATTGACCATTTTTTTAGCGATTGCTTCTGTCTTACCGGATAAATTTGTATGAAATAAATTTAACATTTGAGAAGTGAATGCAACTATATTTTCTCGAGGTATTTTTTTATCTACAATAATTTTATTCAACTCTCTTAAAGTTTTTTGCGTTATATTGTAAACAAATTTTTTGTTATCATTAAATCCTGAAACTTTAAAATATTTTTTTAAGAGTGCCGAGAATTGTTTTTGAATGTCTGGTGGAGATGCCATAGCATCTCCTGAGAATCTACCTCCCGACATGCCTTTTGTACCATCTTTTTTAAATGTAAATCTACTTGCTTTTACTTCTATTTTTGTTTCTTTGCCATTAACAGGAACAGTTAGATCACCTTTTGCTGATTTAGTTGCAGGTCTACCTAGAGTGATAAAGAATACTTCTCCACTACCTATAGATCCTCTTCCAGTTGATTTCTCTGGTTGTAATTCCATGAAACTACGAGCCACCTTGTCGTACACTGCTCTTGCCGCCGGATTAACATGATCTGTAATATTTCCTTCTCCTGTGGCAATTAAAGCCTGCATGTTTATTACCTGACCTTGATTAGCTAATTTTAAAAATGCTATTGTGTCTTCATCACCGATGCCTTGTGTAGTAAAAAAACTTCTTATTTGTTCCAGCCTTTGTTTTGATTTTGCTTCAGCAGGACTAAACTTTGAAATCATTATACTAATCAACTCTTGTATATCGTTTCTTGTGTCTGCTGTCTGTGTTTTTTGTGCAACTTTACCTTTTTCAAATTCTTGTTGTTGTAGTGTTGTAACTGCACCAATAAGTTGTGTTTTTAATTGGGCACAAAACTCTGGTGGTTTTTCTGCACATAATTGAAGAAATAAACTTTCTATTCCTTGAGGCATTTGATTCATAGCAGGTTGTACATTTTCTGTCTTAGGTTTGTTTAAAAGATTTTTTAAAAAATCTCTTGCTTTTGTAAGTAAATTCTCAGTCTTTTTTTCAAATGCTGGGTCGTTTGAATCATTAGCAACATCAATTAAATCTTGTACAGCATCACCAACATCCATATTGCTAGTAGGTGACCGCAGTTGATCTGCTCCTACTCCTACTGGTTGTTCCCTCAAGAACCACGGTGTCTCTGCTGACTCTCGGCGCATGAAACGATGCAACAGCTCCGTGTACAACTTTTTATACATCTCATCGGACAGTGTGCCCTGCTTCACACGACTCTGTAGATCGTCCACACCTGTTAGAAAATTTGGATATGCTCCCACATTGGGCAGGTTCAGTACCTTGTCGTCTTTCTTGGGAAAGGGTATTACATCACCCTCTGTTAAAAACCATGGATTCATATGGTGTATTTATAGGTTTATTGATTGTAGAGCTCTGGAAATATACTCTGTAGTTTGGGTATGTTTTTATTGGATTGATACCACTCTATATATTCAAAAAATTTCTTGTTTAATAACGAATCGTATTCAGTATCTTTGATTTTTAACAGTAAATTATCGTAGGATAATGTATGATTTTCCACATTATCTTCATTTATAAAATATGCTTGATTGGGAATTATTTGCTTAATTATTTTATTTTTTAATATGATGGGCAATGATTTTATTGAAAGATAGCCGGGATCATTAACCACGCCACACGTTAGTTTAATAGAATGTTTTTTACACCAATTAATCAGGTCAGTGAATCCTAAAACGGTTGCTGTTTGAAAACTATGATGTATGCTTATATCGCATAAATTTTTATCTATAGTGCTTAATATATTTTTTTCTAACACTTTCCAAACGGATCCTGCTCTAGCAAATTCGTGTACTTCTCCTATACCTTCTACACTAACACTTATTTGTATATGATCAAACGTTCCTAATCGTTTTAACACAGAAACAATGTCTACACTGCCGTTTGTAACCAGCGATAGTTTTAATTTTTTTTTAATTACAGGATCTAAATTTTCTAATGCAGTTATTAACTCATTGTCTAAAAACGGTTCTCCCCCCAATAATTTTAAATATTTTAAATGTTTATTATCTGTTATAACCGATTGTATGTATTCTTTATATTTTTTATTTTTATAACCATTAAATTTAGCAGTATCAAAATAATTTGTATCTTTTTCTGTGTATTCTTTAACAAACAACGAGTCTTTTCTTTTAATCCAATCACTATAAATTAATGAACTATCCTGCGGATTACACATCACGCAGGCGTGATTACACGTATTCCCCATTTTTATATCCGCCATGAGTATCATATCACTATTATAGTCTTGTTTGTTTTTAAAATATGAATCTAGCCAAGTGCGTTGTCCTGTTTTTCCTGCTGTTAGTATTCCGTTTAGCTGTTGTCTTAAACTTTTTATATTGTTTTTTTCATCTTGCCAACAAGCATCACAGGCAGAGGGCATTTTATCTTCTTCTAGCTGTTTTTTTAAATCAACTATATCTTTAGAATTTAAATATTCTAATGCAGTTAAATTTTTACTATCTTTATCTAATGGTAATTTTTTAATAACACAACAGACTTTTTTACTCATATTGTTTTGATTTCTTATTTGAAACCATGGAGCAACACAAAAAGTTTTTGATTTTTTCATTTTTTATAGTTTGAAATACTCTTCCAACCGATCGTAGCCGCCAATCACTTCGCCGTCTATCACGATCTGCGGCACTGTGCGAGCACCTGGGCAGGCCTCCAACAACTGTTCTCGATCCCACTCGCCTGCTGATATGTTTCTCTCTTCATACTCTAGGCCTTTCACAGACAGTAACGATTTAGCCTTGACACAGTAGGGACAATGATCCCGACTCCATACTACGATTTTTTTAATCTTTGGATTGCTCATCTTGTA
>Ga0222661_1000146_pt1 | contig 35216 bp, 33 predicted proteins | sample AntAcemetagen551_FD_179851 | JGI IMG/M metagenome (GOLD analysis project Ga0222661, IMG submission 179851) | Saline water microbial communities from Ace Lake, Antarctica - #551 | ecosystem: Environmental > Aquatic > Non-marine Saline and Alkaline > Saline | place: Antarctica: Ace Lake...
TATTGTAAGGAGTTTTTCCGTGCCCTAATAAATCATAGGTAATTATTGAATGATCACTTAAGGAATTAACTTGAGAGTCCCACATTTTTTGATCTAGACCAACACCATGAACGAAAACTAATGGCTCAGTTTTATTATCAATGAATGAATGATAATTTTGATTAGGATCAAAATTGTGAGGCATTAATTTATTTAGGATCCAGTCCCATTTCCTTCATATCTTGATATCTATCGCCAGTTCTAGCATGAGCTCTACCACTTGATGCGCCACCTATTGCTATTACTATTTCATCATCAAAAGGGGCATCGTGTATAGTAAATTCATGTGTAAGATAATAAGGCCTTAGACCAGAATCTGTTTTATGCATCATTGGAATGGACATTTTTGATCCAGCAGGACCTCTGGTATTGGTAAAGCTTAAATAAGACGTTCCACCTACAGCGTCTCTAAATTTATTTCCAAACCTTAAGGTGTGGATAAATGCCGATGCATGCTCAATTTCACCATTAAGCCCGACTGTACCAGCTTTGCCATAGGCTAAAATTTTTTCAGGTGCGCCCATTTCTTTTATTAATTCTGAGACTAGAATAGTACCTAATTTGGGGGCTAAATCTAAAATAATTGGCTTTAAGTCTTCAACAAAACCCTTTCCATGCCATGGATTTTTAAATACAGCAGCAACTGAAACTAGTAAAACAGGTTCTTTAGCTTCTTTACCACCTTCAATAAAAGTTTTATCAACAAATTTTGCAAATTTTCTTAATTCAAGTTTCATTAGCTAGCCTTTTCTATATTTGAATTATCTAAATTAATTTTTGGTATTACTTCATCATTAAACAGTTTTATACTTCTCATGCAAGCATCGTGCTCTAAACCAGGAAAGTTAGACCATACTTGCAAGTTTTGTAAATTTAATTCAGATTTTAATTCATTTATTTTATTAACCACATATTCAGGTGTTCCAAATAATAAATTTCTTTTATGTAAAAAATCATAATTTAGTAAATCCAATTTATGTTTTGTTTCAGGTAACTCCTCATCTGGATTCATATGATTTCCCAATCCTCTCCAATGACAAACCCATTTCATATAATTAATAATATGTTCACCAGCCATTTTTTCTGCTTCTTCCATGGTTTCTGCTACAAACATATCTCTAACTAAAGATACACCTTCTCCTAATGGTACATCTCTATTTTCTGCTTTAGATTTTGCATCTCTATAAATCTCAAATCTTTTCTTTAAAGCTTTAACAGTAGGTATCCACATTATAGTGTTTAATCCATTTTGTGCTGCCCATTCAATCGATCTTGCTCCATCAACTACTTGCCATATAGGAGGGTGTGGTTGTTGCATTGGTTTTGGAACAACGCTAATTTTTTTTATTTCACTTGTTTTTGTATCTAAAAATTTATCACTAGGTGGACTCATATCATGTTGCCAAGTAAAACCAGGAGTAGGGTAGGTATAAAACTCACCTTGATGGCTAAAAAATTCTTCAGTCCATGCTTTTTTCATCACTGTTAAAGTTTCATCAAATAATCTAAAATTTTTTGCTTGATCTTTTAAGTCAGCCTCTTTGTTCATGTTGATAGCTTCTCTGCCATATATTCCTCTTCCAATACCAACGTCAACTCTTCCACCTGATAGTTGATCTAATAAAGCTATGTCTTCTGCAAGACGTATGGGGTTATGAAAAGTAATTACATTACAGGCTTGACCTATTCTAATTTGTTTAGTTCTTGCAGCAGCGTCTACTCCCATCATTAAAGGGTTCGTACACGATTCCATTCCTTCATGATTAAAGTGATGCTCTGTATACCAAATTGAGTCCCAATTATTTTCATCACAGTAAGTAGTGATTTCTTTGGTCTCATCTAGTAATTGATTGTATGGTTTATGATCCCAGTTAGTAGTGTTACAAAAATATCCAAACTTCATTCAAACCTCCTTAAATAATTAAATTTAAAGACGACTGATCCCACTTTCGTATTCTTTAGTACCGTTTAAACCTTAAGTAACGACGAGTTATGTACGCTTTTTTTCAAAACTCTATTTTAACTAGACTCCTTATTCAATATATATTTAATCCATATATTACAGGCAATTTATGAAATTAAATAAAGTTGAACCAAGATATATCTCTAAATCCAACCCAAGAATTGGCTTAATCACATTAGGTAGTGATTTTAGAATTGAAAAAGATTTTAATAATATAATTTATGGAAGAGACATTGATCTCTATGTAAATAGAATTCATTGCTACAACCCACTGACCAACGAAACCTTAGCTAAAATGGCTGAAGATATTACTGAGGTTACCAAAGACATTCTTCCTGAACAAAAAATAGACTGTGTTGCTTATGGCTGCACATCTGGAACAGTAGCAGCAGGATATGATGCAATAAAAGAAAAAGTACATTTAGCTAAACCAGAAGCAAAGGTAACAACACCAATAACTGCAGCTATTAAAGCGTTAAATAAATTATGCATTAACAAGATATCTATTTTTACACCTTATACAAAAACAATAAATGATTCTGTTGTTAGCTATTTTGAAAAAAAGAATATTAGCATTAATTCTTTAACTTATTTTGATATTGATTCTGATTTAGACATTGGAAAAGTAGATGAGGATCATTTATTTGATATCTTATCAAAAATAGATCTTGCAGATAGTGAGGCGTTATTTGTTTCGTGTACGGCTTTACCAGTATTACCTTTAATAGAAAAGTTAGAAAAAAAACTTAATAAGGTTGTTCTATCAAGTAATCAAACTTTAATTTGGGATTCTCTTAATGCTGTTAATTATAAAGAAAAGATTAACGGTTTTGGAAAATTATTTAATAGTTAAACTATATGAATTTTAGCAAAGAGGAATATAAATTAAGACTAAAAAAAGTTCAAAGCTCAATGCAAAAAAAAGGCATAGAGTTATTAATCTCAAGTGATACAGCCAATATGAACTACTTAACTGGTTATGATGCCTGGTCATTTTACTATGCTCAAGCTGTAATTGTGCATGTAAATGCAGATGAGCCATTATGCTGGGTTAGAAAACAAGACTCAGGTGGAGCTTACATAAAAACTTATTTAAAAGATGAAAATATTTTAGTTTATGATGAAAAATATATTCATACTTGGCCACTTCATCCATTTGATAATTTAGTAGAAATTATAAAAGAGAGAAAATGGGATAAACTTACAGTAGGTTTAGAAATGGATAGTCATTACTTTACAGCTTATTGTTATGAAAAAATGAAACAAGGGCTGCCAAATGTTAAACTAAAAGATTCTGAAAGATTGGTTAATTGGGTTCGTGTTGTTAAATCTAATGCTGAGATAGAACTTATGAAATCTGCAGCAATAATTTCCCAAAAAGGAATGCAAACAGCAATTGAGGTTATAAATCCTGGTGTTAGACAATGTGATGCCGTAGGTGAAATTCAAAAGGCATTATTTTATGGAACTCCAGAGTTTGGTGGTGAATATTCAAGTATTGCAACACTTCTTCCAACAGGAAAGGGTACTTCAGCATCACATTTAACAGCAACGCAAGATAAGTTTGTTGAGGGTGAGGCTACAATTATTGAACTTTCAGGGGTATATCAAAGGTACCACTGTCCAATGGCTAGAACAGTTTTACTTGGAAAACCTGATCAAATAAAAATTGATACTATGAATAAAACAAATGAGGCACTTCAAGCTGGAATAGATGCTGCAAAACCTGGACAAGCTGCAGACGATGTTGCTCAAGCCTTCTGGAAAATTCTAGATAAATATGGAATAGAAAAAACCTCTAGAACTGGTTATTCAATAGGAATTGGTTATCCACCAGATTGGGGTGAGCACACCCTAAATATATCAAAAGGAGATATGACCATTTTAGAACCAAATGTAACTTTTCACATGATTGCAGTAATGCAATTTGGTGATTGGGGAGTGGAAGCTTCAGAAGCAATACGAATAACTGACAAAGGGTGCGAGTTATTCTGTGATTTTTCAAGAGATCTTTACATTAAGTAGCTAAAATAAAAAAACTTGATAAAAAACTCAACAAATGTTTTAAATCCCCTGGAGAAAATATGGGTAAAAATAATGAATTCGTAAAATTTGATAATGTAGATAAAAGCTATGATGGAAAAATCTTAGTTGTTAAAGGTTTACAACTAGATATTGCTGAAGGTGAATTTGTAACAATGTTAGGACCCTCGGGTTCTGGAAAAACTACATGTCTAATGATGTTGGCGGGATTTGAAACTCCAACACATGGAGAGATTTATTTAGATGGTAATCCAATTTCAAACATTCCACCTCATAAAAGAGGAATAGGAATGGTTTTTCAAAACTATGCTTTGTTCCCCCATATGACGGTATATGAAAATTTAGCATTTCCGCTAAGAGTGAGAAAAATTCCAAAAGATGAAGCAGATAAAAAAATCGATAAAGCTTTATCAATGGTATCTCTTCAAGGATTTGAAGCAAGAATGCCAATGCAACTATCTGGAGGTCAACAACAAAGGGTAGCAGTTGCAAGGTCATTAGTATTTGATCCTCAAGTTGTATTGATGGATGAGCCCCTAGGTGCGTTGGATAAAAATTTAAGAGAAAGTATGCAGTATGAGATTAAACATATTCACGAAAGTATTGGTGTAACGGTAGTTTATGTAACACACGATCAAACTGAAGCATTAACAATGTCAAGTCGTATTGCAGTATTTAATGATGGTAAAGTTCAACAACTTTCGAGTCCAGATGAACTATATGAAAGACCAGTTAATTCTTTTGTAGCAGAATTTATTGGAGAAAATAATACATTTAGTGGAACGGTTAGTGACATCGCAGGTGATACTTGCAAAGTTAAATTAACTGATGGTACAGAAATTTTAGCAAATCCAATTTCTGTCAAAGCTAAGGGTGAAAAAACAACCGTATCATTAAGACCTGAACGAGCTTTAATTAATCCAAAAGATAAAATGGATAATAATCATAAAGGCAAAATCGAAGAAATTATTTACCACGGTGATCATACAAGAGTTAGAATTAATTTATTAGGTAATGATCAATTCATTTTAAAAATTCCTAATAGCACATCCAATTTAGATATTAAGTTAGGTAATCCTATCAATGTTGGTTGGAACACAAAAGATAGTAGAGCTTTAGACTTAAAGTAAATAATTAAAATTTCCTCAACAAACAAAGGCAAATTAGCCATAATTGGCTGTTGACTAACGGTACCTATATTGTTTTACTTTCACTTTATAAAATAACAAACGTTAACGTTAAATAGGAGAGAAAATGAAAAAAATAAGTAAATTATTACTTGCTCTATCTTTTGTACTTTCTATCACAACTTCAGCATTTGCAGTTACTGTAGTGTCTTGGGGTGGTGCTTACACTGAAAGTCAAAAATTAGGGTATGGCGATCCTACTGCTAAAAAACTTGGAATACCTGTTAATTGGGTAGACTACACAGGTGGATTATCAGAGATCAAAGCTCAAAAAGAAGCTGGAAAAATCACTTGGGACATCATTGATGTGTACGCAAAAGACACTATCATTGGATGTGATGAAGGTATTTTTGTTGAATTCGATTTCGACAAAGACTTCTCACCTGCTCCAGACGGAACTAAAGCTTCAGATGACTTCTTTACAGACATGCCTTCTAAATGTGCTGTAGGAAACATTTTATATTCTTGGAACTTTGCATACAATCATGACAATGCTGTTTTTGCAAAAAAACAACCTAAGACCATGAAAGACTTTTTTAATACTAAAAAGTTTCCTGGAAAAAGATCTATCTACAAAGGTGCAATGTCTAACATAGAATTTGCCGTAGCAGCTATGGGTACAAAAGCTGGTAAAGGTGGATCTAAAATCTATGACAAACTTGAAAAAGATGGTGGAGTTGACAAAGCAATAGCTAAAATCAAAGCACTATGTGAAGATCCAAATGGCGGATGTGTATTCTGGAATGCTGGAGCTCAGCCACCAGAACTATTAGCTAATGGTGAAGTTATCATGGCTACTGGTTGGAATGGTAGATTCTTTAATGCGCAAATGGAAGGAACTCCAATTACGCAAGTATGGGATACTCAAATTCTTGACTATGAATATTTCGCTATGGTTAAAGGTGGACCTAACGATGCTAATGGTAAAGCTATGAAAGTTCTTAGAGAAATGACAAGTACTGAAGGTCTAGCAGGAAGTGCGAAGTATATTGCTTACGCTCCTTGGAGAAAATCTTCAATTGCTATCATGGAAGCAGGAGAACCTTGGTTCAAAGATGGTAAAACAAGCATGGTACAACACATGCCTACAGCACCTGCGAACACTAAATCATACGCTCTTATGAACCCTAATTTCTGGGCAGATAACCAGGATGAAATTGGTGAAAAATGGGAAGCTATGAAAGCTGGTCTGTAATTTAATTATAGATTAAACTTTTAATAAAATTTAGGGCGGTTAGAAAATAACCGCCCTTTTTTTTTAAATTATGAGCACAGAACAAATTTTATCATCAGACGGAATACCTTTAGAAATCAGTTTAAAAAAAGCTGAAAGAAAAAATAAGATTAAAGCAATGCTACTTGTTGCACCTTTGTTTCTATTTATTTTGATTACGTATTTAATGCCTATTGGCGACATGTTATTTAGAAGTGTTGATGACCGTATGATTTCAAGTAAGTTGCCCAATACTTTTGCAGAGCTTGCAAAATGGGATGGTAAAGAATTACCAGGTGAAGCTACATATGAGGCTTTTTACAAAGATTTCTATCCACTAGCAATAAGCAAAGAATCAGGAAAATTATATCAAAGATTAAATTACGAAAAATCTGGTTTTAGTAGTGGCTTAAAAAAAACAAATAGAAAAATAAAAAAATTTGAAAAAGGTAATTATAAAGAACAGTTTATGGCAACTCATAAGATTTGGAACAATGTTGAATATTGGGTTGCATTAAAAAATACTGCTCCTAAATGGTCTTATGCCAAATATTTAAAAGGTGTTGATCTAAAATTAGATCCAGACAGAAATATAGTTCAAATGCCAGAAGACAGAAAAATTTACAAAACTTTATGGCTTAGGACTTTAAAAGTAGCTTTTTTTGTCACCATATTTTGTTTTATACTTTCATATCCAATTGCCCATTTATTGGCAACTCTACCCATGAAATATAGTAATTTATTAATGATTTGTGTACTCCTACCTTTCTGGACATCACTTCTAGTAAGAACATCTAGTTGGATGGTTTTACTCCAGCAGCAAGGTCCTATTAATGATTTTATAGTAATGCTTGGACTTACAGCCAATGATGCGCGACCAGAACTAATGTACAATGTTGTTGGAACATTTGTTGCCATGACTCAAATTTTGTTGCCTTTTATGGTTCTTCCCCTTTACAGTGTGATGAAAACTATATCTCCGAGCTTAATGAGAGCTGGAAAGTCTTTAGGTGGCACACCATTTGTTGCTTTTAGAAAGATATACTTCCCACTAACAGTTCCTGGAATAGGTGCTGGCTCTTTATTAGTATTTATTTTAGCAATTGGATATTATATTACGCCTGCATTAGTTGGTGGAGCTAGTGGATCATTAATTAGTAATACAATTGCTTATCATATGAAAAGTTCTTTAGACTGGGCTTTTGCTTCGGCATTAGGGGCAATGTTGCTTACAGGAGTTTTAGTAATTTACTGGCTTTATAATAAGTTAGTAGGAATAGATAATATTAAATTAGGATAAATTTATGTCATTACCAAGTTACACACCCTTACACTATAGAATATGGCACTATACATATTTATCTATATGTGGTTTGGTATTTTTCTTTTTAATAGCACCGCTATTTGTAATACTTCCACTTTCATTTAATGCTGAACAATATATTCACTTTTCAGAAGGGATGATAGCACTTGACCCAGATGCATTTTCGTTAAGATGGTATGAGGATATGATTTGGGGTACTAAAAATCCTTGGGGGCTTGCTGCAAAAAACAGTATTATCATAGCCTTCTTTGCAACCATAGGATCAACTATACTTGGTACAGTTGCTGCGTTAGGATTAAGCAGTAGACATATGCCACACAAAGCAGCATTCATGGCAGTATTAATTTCACCCATGATTGTTCCACTTATTATTTCTGGGACAGCAATATTTTTCTTTATGGCGAAGGTTGGATTGGCCTCAACATTCACAGGAATTATATTAGCTCATATTATTTTAGGAACACCATTTGTTGTAATTACAGTAACCGCAACACTAACAGGATTTGATCATAGTGTAACTAGAGCAGCTGCGAGTCTTGGTAGTAATCCCGTAAATACTTTTATGAAAGTAACATTGCCTTTAATTTTACCTGGTGTGATTTCTGGTGCTTTATTTGCATTTGTAACTTCTTTTGATGAAGTTGTAGTTGTAATGTTTTTAGCAGGACTTGAAAACACTACGATACCTATTCAAATGTGGGTTGGTTTAAGAGAACAGCTAAGTCCAACTATTTTAGCTGTGGCTACTTGTTTAATTATTATGTCTACTTTAATCTTAGTTACTGCTGAACTATTAAGAAGAAGATCTGAGAGACTAAGAGGAATTAATCAGTAATTCATTTACTAATTTTAATTTTTTCAATATAAATTTGTCTCAATTTAAAATTTATGGAAATAAAAAAAGTTGTAGTTATTGGCTCAGGGACAATGGGAAGTGGTATTGCGGCACATTTATGTAATGCAAATATCCCAGTAACTTTATTAGATTTAAAAACAGAAATAAGTGAACAGGCAAGAGATAGAATTCACAAATCAAAACCACCTCTTTTACTAGATAAATCAAAGATAAATAATATTAAAGTAGGTAATATTTTAGATAATTTTAATGAGGTGAAAGAAGCAGACTGGGTGGTTGAAGCGGTTGTTGAAAGAATAGATATTAAACACGATATTTATCAAAAAATATTTAAAGAAAGAAAAAAAGGAGCAATAGTTTCTTCAAATACATCTTCTATACCTATTAAAGTTTTGTCCCAACATTTATCAGAAGAAGAAAAAAAAGATTTTTGCATTACTCACTTTTTTAATCCCGTTAGATATATGGGTCTTTTAGAGATAGTAAAAAATGAAAATAATGATTTAGAAAAAATAAATGCATTAAAGCTGTTTTGTGAAACCGAGCTTGGAAAAGGTGCTATTGTTTGTAATGATACTCCGGGTTTTTTAGGTAATAGAGTAGGTGTCTATGCAATGCAAATCGCTATGACAGAAGCCTTTAAAATGAAATTATCTGTTGAAGAAGCGGACGCGGTATTTGGAAGACCAATGGGCATACCGAAGACAGGAATATTTGGCCTTTATGATCTAATTGGAATAGATTTAATGGCAGATGTTCTTAAAAGTTTCATTAAAGAATTACCAGAAACAGATAAATTTCATGAAGTAGCAAAAGAAATCCCCTTAGTAAAAAAATTAATAGAAACAGGATATACAGGTCGAAAAGGCAAGGGTGGTTTCTACAGAGTTAATAAGACTGACGGTAAGAAGGTAATGGAAGCATTAAACCTTGAGACAGCTGAATATGCACCAAGTAAAAAAATAAATGTTAAATCTGAAAAAGTTGATCTTAAATCTTTAATCAATAGAGATGATAAGTATGGAAAATATGCTTGGTCGGTTATTTCAAAAATTATTAAATATGCATCATCTCTTGTACCGGGTATTACAAAAGAATTTAATGACATAGATGAGGCTATGAGGTTAGGTTTTAATTGGGCTAAAGGACCTTTTGAAATGCTTGAAGAAATTGGTGTAGTAAACTTTTTTAACAAAATTGATGAATATCAAAACAATAACTTTTTAGAAAATCTTGCAAAAACTAAAGATGAAAAATTTTATGGTCAAAGACAAAAATATACAGATATTGAAACATTAGGAAAAGTTAAAAAAACAGCCACAAGCATAGATGGAAATAATTCTGCTCAAATTTACAGATTCAAGGATTATAATGTTGTTGAATTTACAACTAAGGCGAATGCACTGGATTACGATTCAATGGATGCTTTAAAAAAAGCTACAGACAAACCCTTAATAATTATAAATGAAAGTATGCAATTTTCTGCTGGTGTAAACTTAAGCTATACAATGGATTTTGCTAACAAGGGTGATTTTGAGTCCATAGCAAAATTTATTAGATATTTTCAAGAAACTTGCAAGCATCTAAAATATTCAGATCATCCAGTTATTTCAGCACCCTCAGGACTAACGCTTGGTGGAGGATTTGAAGTTATGGTACATAGTAATTTTGTAGCCTCACACACAAACATAGTTATTGGATTAGTTGAAACTATTGTTGGATTAATTCCAGCAGGTGGTGGTTGCAAAGAAATGTTGGCTAGATGGCTTAATACAGAAGAAGCCAAGAAAGACCCGCTATACGCTTCACTAAAAGTATTCGATATTATTGGATATGGTAAAACTGCAACATCACCCGTAGAAGCAGAACCATTAAAATATTTAAGACCAGAAGATAAAAAGATAATGAATAGAAATAGTTTATTAGAAATTTCAAAAAATATATTGGAAGCTAATAGAGATTTTAAAGCTCCATCTGAGACCAAATTTAATCTTCCTGGAAATGTAGCAAAAGAAGTGATGGTGAAAATTTTAGAAAAACTTTATAACGATAAAATAATTTTAGACCATGGCATGACAGTCGGATTAGAATTGGCTAACGTTTTATGTGGTGGAGACACCAGTATAGAAAAAACTTTATCAGAAGAAGATCTATTTAAACTTGAGTTAAATGCTTTCATGAATTTAATAAAAACAAAAGAAACTCAAGATAGAATTAAACACACATTATCTACAGGTAAACCTCTAATTAATTAATATCTTTCACTTCCTCTTTTTTTACTTCATCTTCTATTCTTTCATCTATCATTTCTTCTTTTTTAAATTCTATTATTTTTTTGCTCTCTTCTTTTTCTTTAGTTAATTGATCGTTGAATTTTTTTATTATTTCTTCTTCTTTTCTTATTTGCTCCTGATCAAATTTTCTTTCCCAATCCCTGATTCTTTGCTCTTCTTCTTTAATCCTTTTTTCTTCAATAACTCCTGCTTCAATTATTTTTTTCTCTTCTAAATTTCTTAAATTCAATTCTTCTTCTTTTAATTGTTGCTCTTCTTCTCTTTTTCTATGACTAGCATCTTTTAATTTTAATTCTTTAAGTTCCTCAATTTCCTGTTGTTCCTTTAGCCTAAATTCTTGTTCTTTTTCTCTTAACTCTTCCGCTTCTTTTAATATTTGTATTTCTTTTTCTCTTAATCTTTGAGCTTCAATTCTTTTAATATTTTGCTCTATTTCTTCAAGTTTATGTTCTTGATATCTTAATTTATGTTCTTCTTCATTTAATCTTTGTTCTTCTTTTTTCTGTTTATCAATTTCAACATCTTTCAATCTTTGTTGTTCTTCATTTATTTTTTGTTTTACTTCACGAGCATTTTGTTTTTCAAGAGAGATTAATTTTTCTCGTTCATCTTTTGCTTTTTGTTGCTCTTGTCTTGTACGTTGTTTTTCTAAAAATTCTAATCTTAGTTTTTCTTCTTTTAACTTTAAATCATCCTGTCTTGCTTTTTCCTCATCTTCATCTCTTAGTCTTAGTTCTTCAGCTTTAATTCTTTGTGCCTCAAGTTTAATTTTTTTTCTTTCAATTTGGTGCTCCTGTTTTGTAATTTTTATTTTTAATTTTTCTTGCTTAACTATCCTTTGTTTTTCTTCATTTATTGCGTTTAATTCATTTTGTTTTATTAATCTCACTTCTTCTATTTTTTGTTTTTCCAGTTTTAATTTTTCTTTCCTAAGTTCTATGATTTTTTCTTTTTTAAGTAATTCAATCTTATCTTTCTCTTTTTGTTTCATCTTTTTTTTGAAGTTTGTAAATGTTTCCTTCAAAGACAGAGAAGTAATTTTGGTTAAATTTTCAATGTTAATTTTTTTAAGAATATTTAACGGTTGTTCAATTAATTTTTTCTTAACAATATTTTTTTTGATATTTTTCACAATTCTATTTCATCAACTTTAGATTGATAAGAATAGAAGATGAGTGACTAAAATGGGTTCAACTTGAGATTTTATTGCCTATTAATCAAGCATTTTAAAGGAACTTATAAAGTCTGGTCTTAATACATATTCAGAGTTTCTCTGATTTTTTATTTTTTTTAAGACTTTCAGACCGTAAAGGACTTTACCAACTGGGGTATATTCTCCTTCAAATAATGGTTCATTTTGTAGAATTATAAAGAACTGGCTGTCCTCAGTATCATTTCTGAATGTTCGAGCCAAACCAACACTTCCTTTTGTATAATTAAAACTATTATCTATTTCAGATTTAATTGTTCCTAAACCTGATTTTCCAGTACCAATTTTTCCATAATCTAAAGATCCTTTTTTTCCAAACTCTAAGTCGCCAGCTTGAATCAGTTTATTTTTGATTACTCGATGAAATGCAATATTTTCGTAAGCATTAGATCTAATTAATGTTTTAATTCTTTTAACACCATTTGGTGAAATCTCAGGATAAAACTCTATAATTACATTTCCACAAGGTGCATTTAAAATTGCAATATTGTTTGGGCTTTTAAAACTAATTTTTTTAGGATCTAAATTTTTGACAAATAAGCACTCATCTTTAATTACCAGATATGTACCAAAAGTGATAATTCCCAACAAAACTAGAAAAATTAAAATTATTTTTTCAGATTTAGATGCTTTAATCTTTTTAATCATTTAAAAAGTAAAAGAATTGTCTATTTGCTTTACCTTATTTTCGATATAAGAAATTTTATTATTTAAAATTGGATCTATTTTACGTATTTGATTAATTTCATTTTTTTTTAAGTAGATCATATGTGAATACACCTCAGCCATGTCTTCTGACGCAGTAGATTTAGAATATTCAGTAAAAAAACCTTTCGTGCTTTTATATTTTTCTAACCCTATATCACTTGTGCATGTTGAGCATTCAGCATATTTGAATTTAGGATTATTAAATTTGATCCATTCTTCGTCATTAAAAATTTCTTTATGCTGAAGATACATCACATGAAAAACTTCATGATGAATAACTCTTTCAAAGTAATCTTCATTAAAATTAATATCTAATATTAATGTTTTCATTGTATTGTCAGGAATACCTGCTGTATATAGCTCTGAAATAGATAAATTCTCACACATAACAATATATTTAAGATTGATTTTTTTTAAATAATTATAAGAATATCTACTAAGATTTTTATAAATAATTTTATATTTTATTTCTAAATCTTTATTATTTGGATTAGAGCAAACAATATTTTTTTGTATACCTAATCTAAATGGTGTGGCTGCATAAAAGTATTTAAGTTTATTTTTAGTATTAATTTCATAAATCTCTAAATTAGGTATCTTGATTATATTATAGATAGTATTTGCTTTTATGGGTGTAATAAAAAAAATTAATAGTAAAATGGCTCTTATTATGTTCATAATATAATGAATAGAAGATATTTCATTTTGATAGAATGTGGTACATTTTATTTATAAATGAAAAAAGATAGAAATAAAAACCCAATTCAACCTGTTAGTGGAACTAAAGTTCCTAGATTTGCTGGACCATCTACCTTTGCAAGATTACCAGAATTAAGAGACGTAGAAAGTTGTGACGTAGCAATTGTTGGAATACCATTTGATGCTGGAACTAGTTATAGACCTGGAGCAAGATTTGGTCCAATGAGTATTAGACAGGCATCAAGACACTTAAGAACTAATTATCATCCAAGTTATGATGTTGAACCTTTTAAAGTTCAGCAAGTTGCAGATGCAGGAGATATCACTTGTAATCCTTTTAACATTGATGAAGCTATAAAACAAATTGAAGAAGGAGCTACAGAACTACTTAACAAGGTTGGTGGAATTATTAGTCTAGGTGGCGACCACACAATAGCACTTCCTTTATTAAGAGCTGTAAATAAAATGAATAATGGACCAGTTGCTTTAGTGCATTTTGATGCACATCTAGATACTTGGGATACATATTTTGGTGCTCCTTATACACACGGAACACCCTTTAGAAGAGCAAGAGAAGAAAATTTATTTTTAGATGATGCATCAATGCATGTCGGGATTAGAGGGCCCCTGTACAGTAGAGATGATATTAAAAATGATGAAGAATTTGGTTTTAAAATTATTCACTGTGATGAATTTCAAACACAGGGAATAGATAAAATAGTAGATAGAATTAGAAAGAGAGTGGGTAATAACCCCTTATATCTATCAATAGACATAGATGTCCTAGACCCTGCTTTTGCACCAGGAACTGGCACGCCAGAAATTGCAGGCATGACCACTAGAGAAATGGTTAATGTAATAAGAGGCTTATCTGGTTTAAATTTAATTTCAGCAGATGTTGTGGAAGTTTCTCCAGCATATGATCATGCTGAAGTAACGTCATTAGCCGCAGCAACTATAGTTTATGAACTAACAAATTTATTTGCAAAAGTAAAAAGATAAGATAATTTTCAAAAATGCTAGATAAAAAAAAATTTTATATTAATGGGGAATGGGTTTCTCCAAAAAAATCAAATAATTTAAAAGTAATAGATCCCTCTACAGAAGAAGAATGTGCAGTTATATCTTTAGGTGGAGCTGAAGATGTAAATGATGCAGTAAGCGCAGCAACTAAAGCTTTTGAAACATGGGCATTTTCAAGCAAAGAAGAAAGATTAAAATATTTAGAAGCCTTATATGCTGTTTATAAAAAGAGATGGGCTGATATGGCTAAAGCTATAACTCTTGAAATGGGAGCACCAATTGACTTTTCAACACAATTACAAGCTGGTACTGGAGCTAGTCACATAAAATCTTATATAAAAGTTTTAAAAGAATATATATTTGAGGCTAAGTTGGGTGAGCACGCTCTTAACAATAATATTTTACATGAGCCAAAAGGAGTTTGCGCATTAATAACTCCATGGAACTGGCCAATGAACCAAACTTGTTTAAAAGTTATTCCAGCAATTGCAGCTGGATGCACAATGGTACTTAAGCCATCTGAGATAGCACCATTATCATCAATGATTTTAGCGGAGATGATAGATGAAATTAAATTACCAAAAGGTGTATTCAATTTAGTAAATGGAGATGGAGCGGTTACTGGTAATGCACTAACAAGTCACCCAGATGTAAATATGGTTTCATTTACAGGCTCAACTAGAGCAGGTGCTTTAATTTCACAAAATGCAGCAAATGATTTTAAAAGAGTTAGTTTAGAACTAGGTGGAAAGGGAGCAAACATTATATTTAAAGATGCAGATGTCGAAGCTGTTGAAAGAGGTGCTCTAAGATGTTTTAGAAATTCAGGGCAATCTTGTAATGCACCAACAAGAATGTTAGTCGAAAAATCAATTTATGCAGACACAGTCGAAAGAGTAAAAAATTTTGCTAACTCAATGAAAGTTGATGTTGCGACAAAAGAAGGTGACCATATTGGACCTGTTGTTTCAAAAGCTCAATTTGATAAAATTCAAGCTTTAATTCAAATAGGTATCGACGAAGGTGCTAAATTAGTTGCTGGTGGAACAGGTAAACCAGATGGCCTTGACAAAGGATATTTTGTTAAACCTACTGCTTTTGCAGATGTTAATAATCAAATGCAAATTGCAAGAACAGAAATATTTGGACCAGTTTTATCAATTATACCTTTTGAAACAGAAGAAGAAGCAATTGCTATAGCCAACGACACTCCTTATGGACTATTAAATTTTATTCAAACGCAAGATCAAGAAAAAGCTAAAAGAGTTGCCAGAAAATTAAGGTCAGGGATGGTTGATATTAATGGTGCGGGCTTAGCACCAGATGCTCCATTTGGTGGATATAAGCATTCAGGTATTGGACGTGAAGCTGGAAAATTAGGCCTTGAAGAATACTTGGAAGTTAAAGTAGTAAGCGGCTGGAACGATTAACTAATATAGTTAATGTTCATAATAGGTTTGTATTAGTTAAATAAACCTTATTTTTATTAGTTAAATTTACAAACTCTTAGTTGTAGCATTTTATCCTTTACAGCAAACTTTTAATCCATAATGTCACAGTTAGAGTTACCGTAACTTATTAATAGTTAATAAGAGTAACAAAAATAAAAGGGAGAAATAATATGGGTAGATCGTCAAAACTCTACAATTCAGATTTAGCTCCAACTCCAAGTAATAAGAAAAATTGGGGATGGTTTGAAATCTTTAACGTGTGGGCTAATGATGTTCAAAGTTTATTTGGTTATACTTTGGCGGCATCATTATTTTTAGCATCAGGACTGAATGGTTGGGCTGTATTTGCTGCATTAATTCTTGCAGGATTTTTTATCATGTGGCTAGTAAACCTCTCAGGTAAACCAAGTGTAAAACATGGAATTCCATATCCAGTATTTGCCCGTGTCAGTATGGGTGTATTTGGAGCAAACTTTCCAGCAATGGCCAGAGGTCTTGTTGCAATGTTTTGGTATGGAGCACAAACTTATGCAGCATCAACAGCTGTAGCACTTTTAATTACTGGAGTTACAGGAATGGAAGGCGAAGTTATGCTTCTTGGTATGACAGGTGTAATGTGGGTTTCATTTATATTTGTTTCAGCATTCCAAGTTTATTTATTTTGGCAAGGTGTAGATCTTATCAAAAAATTCTTAAACTTTGCTGGACCAGCAGTCTACGCAGTTATGATTTTTTTAATGATAGTTATTTGGGTCAAAGCTGGTGGAGGACTTTTTTCAGAAGTAGGAACTATATTTTCTGGAGGAGAACGAACTGGAGGTTTTGAAGGTTTAGGAACAATAGGAGCTTTCATAGCAGTATTTTCAATTATGGTTGGATACTTTGCTGCAGTTGTAATTAACTTTGGTGATTTCGCTAGATTTGTTAAAAACGAAGATGAAATGAGAAAAGGTAACCTATGGGGATTAGTAGGAAACGTAATTTTATTCTCTTTCATTACTTTGATGATTACTGGTGGAACAATTGCAATTTTTGGTGAATATGTATCAAGTCCAACAGAGATGGTTGCTAAAGTAGACAACTTAGGATTAACAATTATTGCTGCATTTGCATTTTTTGCAGCGACAGTTGGAATTAATATGGTTGCAAACTTTATACCTCCTGCGTATGACTTAGCCAATTTGATGCCAAGTAAAATTAACTTTAAAACTGGTGGATTAATTACAGCTGGTTTTGGTTTTATTATTGGTGGAATGTGGGTCTCTGTTATTACACAAATGGGTTTATTTCCATTTGTTAATACTTTAGGAGCAATTCTTGCACCAGTGTTTGGTATTATGATGGTTGATTACTATATTATCAAAAAAGAAAAAATTGATGTAGATGATTTGTTTGATGCAAGTCCAAATGCTAAGTATCATTACAATGGTGGCTTCAACAACAAAGGAATGATAGCTTGGATTCTTTCAGGTTATATTGCTGTAGGATCTGTGTGGCCAAATATTTTGATTTTAGGTTTAGATGATTTCTTCGCCAACTTAGGTGGTGGTGGAGGATATGCTTGGATAATTGGAGCATCATTAGGTGCTGTATTTCATCTAGCTATATCTAAAAGATAATTAAAGTTTTAACTAAAAGCCCATCAATTTATTGGTGGGCTTTTTTTATATTTGAAATTCTAAAGTGATATTTTCTTTATTTAAATCATGAAGAACTAGATTGTCACCTTCACCTTTTCTATCGACTACTAAAAAATTCATATCTTCAGTTGCAATTAAAGGAAAATGCCAAATCCCAGAATTATAATTAATACCAACTCCTTTTGGAATAATAAAAGCTTCTACATTATTTAAATCAGGTTTATCACCTGCAGGAGCAACAAAAGCTAAAAATGTAGTTTCTTTCATGGGGATAAAAGCTTGGCTTCCAAGTGGATGTTTTTCCATCATATCCACTTTCATAGGAAAAGATCTTTTTAAAGCAGAAAAAATACTAATTATAGATTCACCATCATCTTTTTTAGCATCTAGATTAGCTATCCCATCATACCGTTTTGCATAACCATCATTTATTTCTAAGGGCTTGATATCATCTGTTGTGATCATATCTCCAAACTTTTTAAAATTTTCTTTATTAATAGGTTTAGGTTTAATCACTAAGTTGGTCATACATTTTTTCCATAAATTCTAAATCGAGATATCCCACCATCTGGAAAAATATTAATTTTTATAAAATTAATTTTATCTTTTTTCATTAGATTATTCTTAAAAATATGTACTTTATTAGAGGATAATTTTGCATCTTTTAATAGATACTTCCATTTGATTGAAGAATTTATAATTTGTTTAGAACTTTTTATTGTTGGCAAATAAGCAGCTTGTAATGAACAGTAGTTAGGAAAGTTACCTTTAAAATGATGAGTAGAAATTTCAATTTTATCAATTTCTTTTCCATCTAAAGAATTTAATATTAACCAATCAAACCCTGGTCCTCGTCTTCTCCTTGTTTCCCATCCATCTCCCATATTTTTAGCTTTACCTGGGGCTAAAATATTTTCAGCTTTACCAAAGTGTTCATTATTACAAGCAATAACAGAGGCACCATCTAATAGTGATGCAAGATTTGTTTTTTTATTTTTTAATTTGTTAGATTTGGCAATTGAGCCAAATAATCTTAATCGAGCAACTCCACCATCAGGAAAAATATTAAACTTAATATGTGTAAAAATCTTTTTATTTTTTATAGAAAAAAAGTGATGGTTATTTGCCCGTGTTTTTTTTTTAGAAAGTAATGGTTCCCACTTTAATTGATTTATCTTATTTGAACTAGAGTTTGTTCCTTCAATAGAAATCATTGCTGGTTGGTTTCCATTAAAGTGTGAAGTATCGACATCAACCTTCTTAATAGAACCAGGTTTTCCTAATTTTAAAATTATGTAATCATGCCCTTTGGTTCTTTTTCTTCTAGACTCCCATCCATCCATCCATTTACCGTTTTTATCAAATAGACCTTCTTTAAAAACTGCTGGCAAGGGATTAATAATTCTATTAGCTGAAGCAAAAAAATCATCAGTTTTAAATATAACTTTAGTGCCTAATCTAGGTTGAGCTAAATCGATAAGACCATTTGTAAAAATAATTTTTTTTAACATCATTCAGAATAGTTTTTAATCCAATGTTTGGCTATATCAATCCTCTTACATATCCACACATCTTCATATTTAAGAATATAATCTAGAAATTTCTTTAAAGATTGAACTCTTCCGGGTTTTCCAATTAATCTACAGTGCAATCCTACTGACATCATTTTAGGGTTTGTTATCCCTTCCTCGTATAAAACATCAAAGCTATCTTTTAAATAAGAAAAAAAATGATCACCTGTATTAAACCCTTGATTGGTAGCAAATCGCATATCGTTGTTATCCAAAGTATAAGGAATAATTAATTGTTTTTTCTTATTTCTAGTTTCCCAGTATGGTAAGTCATCGCTATACGAGTCACTGTCGTATAAAAAACCACCATCTTCTATAACAAGGTCTCTAGTATTGGGGCTACATCTGCCAGTATACCAACCATAAGGTCTTTTTCCAAAAATTTTTGTATGAGCTTGAATAGCAAGGTTCATATGTTTTTTTTCTTCTGTTTTTTTAATATTTTGATAATCGATCCATCTCCACCCATGAGATGCAACCTCATAATCAGCTTCTATAATAGCATTACAAACTTCAGGATTTTTCTCTAAAGCCATACCAACTCCGAAAACTGTTATGGGAATTTTTTTTTCTTGAAATAATTTATGCAATCTCCAAAATCCTGCTCTTGAACCATATTCATAAAGAGACTCCATGCTTATATGTCTACCTTTTACAGGCTGAGCACCAATTATTTCTGATAAGAAAACTTCTGAGTTACTATCACCATTTAAAACACAATTTTCAGCACCTTCTTCATAATTTAAAACTATTTGAACAGCAATACGTGCATTATTAGGCCATCTAATTTTTTGATCTTTGGAACCATACCCAACCATATCTCTTAGATCTTTTTTAGACATAAAAAAATTATAATTTACTTTTTATTGTTTAACAATTTATTAATTTGAAACAGACTCTACATTGATGCCATCAAGCAAGTTTAAACATTTCTTAAGTTCATCCAAAACAATAAACTCATCAATTTTATGTGCTTGATCAATTGAACCTGGACCACATACAACAGTACTTATTCCTATTTCTTGAAATAAACCTGCTTCAGTTCCAAATGAAACAACTTGTCTAGAATTATCACCTGTCAAACTTGAAATTAATTCACAAGCATCTGATTTATCTTCTCTATCAAACCCAACTATTTCACCAATAATATCTTTTTCAATTGTAGCATTAGGAAAAACTTTTTTCATCTCAGGTAATAACACCTCATTTGCATACTTGTCGATTTCTTGATTTAAGAATACACCATCTTCTTTAACAACTGGTCGTGTTTCCCAATTAACATGACATTTGTCTGCTATTACATTATGGGCAATACCACCAAAAACACCACCAATAGAAAGGGTAGAGTGAGGTGGATCAAAAATAGAGTCTTTAGGAGTTCTATTTTTAAGTTTCTCTCTGAGCTCAATTAATCTATTTACATATCTTGATGCATATTCAACAGCACTTACGCCTTTATGAGGTGCTGAACTATGTCCTGCTAAACCTTTAAAATAAGTTGTGTATTCATAACATCCTTTATGAGCATCAATAATTTTCATATTAGTTGGTTCACCAATAATACAAATACCATCTTTAATATCTCTTTTTTTTAATTCCTCTATTAATATAGGGGCACCCTGGCATGCTGTCTCTTCATCAAATGTAAATGAGAAATGAATGTCTCTATCTAAATTTGATTTAGAATAAATAGGTGCGTAAGCTAAAGCACATGCAATAAAACCTTTCATATCACACGAACCTCTCCCATATAATTTATTACCCCTAATAGTTGCAGTAAAAGGATCAGAACTCCAACCCTTTGAAACAGGAACAACATCAGTGTGGCCTGATAGAATAATTGGCTTCTTGTTATTTAAATTTTTAGCTTTTAGTGTAGCAAATAAATTTACTCTTTTTTTTTCATCATCATAAGTTCTAAAAGAAGTAGCACCTAACTTTTTTAAGATTTCATCACAATAATCAATTAATGAGCTATTATCTTCTCCAGAGATAGTTTTAAAAGCTATTAAGTCTGTTAAAATTTGAACTGAATTATCATACAATAGCTCTAAATTATTTTCTGTACTCATATTTATCAACCATTATATATTAAATATATGAAAGAACAAATCACCTTTGATATATTTGATAAAGTAGACATTCGAGTTGGTACAGTAATCTCTGTAAAGAAAAATGAAAAAGCTAGGAAACCATCTTTAGTGGTTGAGGTTGACTTTGGTCAAGAGATTGGAATTAAACAGTCATCTGCTCAAATTACTCACTACTATAATGAAGATAATTTAAAAGGAAAACAAGTAATTGGAGTATGTAATTTTCCTGAAAAAAATATTGCAGGAGTGGTATCTCAAGTGCTTATTTTAGGATCAATAGATAAAGAGGGGAAAGTTATACTTGTTCATCCATCTCAAAAATCTGAAAATGGTCTTCCAATAGCTTAACCCTTATGCATCCAGAATTATTATTACTAGCAGGAATTTCTTTATCATTAGGATTTACACCAGGACCAAATAATGCTGTTGCTGCATATTCAGGTTTTAATTTTGGGATCAGAAAAACTTTACCATTAATCTTGGGAGTTGGTTTTGGTTATACAACTTTAATTATATTAATTAATTTTGTTTTAATATCATCTTTCAAAAATTATCCAATAATTCAGGAAATTATCAGAATTCTTGGAACATTTTTTTTAATTTATCTAGCTTATAAAATTTCATTTTCAAAAATTTCTTCAGATGGGAAAACAGAAAACCCAGTAAAGTTTTTTGATAAATTTATCTTTCAATTTATAAATCCAAAAGGAGTAATGGCTGGAGTTACATTGAGTTCAAATTTTGTAGAACAGGGGGAAAACTACCTGAATCACTCTATTTGGGTAATTGCAGTTTGTAGTGTAACAGCATTTTTAAGTATCACTTCGTGGACATTTTTAGGTAAGTTTTTAAGGAAATTTGCTACAAATAATAATTTTATTAAACGATTTAATTATGCTATGTCATTGCTACTTATCGTTTGTATAATAGGGTTCTACATCTAAAACTAAATGAAACCAGGAAATAAAAATTCATATAACTCATTAAAATCCATGAGTATAGATGATGCTGAATACAAATATTATTCTTTAACAGAAGCAGAAAAAAATGGCTTAGATGGAATTTCAAAACTACCAAAATCCCTTAAAGTATTGTTAGAAAATTTATTAAGATATGAAGATGATTTATCTGTTACTAAAAGTCAAATAGAAGCAATTAAGGAATGGTTGAAGACAAAAAAATCATCTACCGAAATTGCTTATCGACCAGCCAGAGTTTTATTGCAGGATTATACTGGAATTCCAGCTGTTGCTGATCTTGCAGCTATGAGGGAAGCAGTCAAAGAAAAAAATAAAGATCCAAATACAATCAATCCTCTTTCTGCGGTTGATCTAGTTATAGATCATTCTGTTCAGGTAGATAAATCAGCAAGTGCAGATTCATTTGAAAAAAATGTTGATATTGAATTTAAGAGAAATGGTGAGAGATATTCATTTTTAAAATGGGGCCAACAAGCGTTCAACAACTTTAGAATTATTCCTCCTGGAACTGGGATTTGTCACCAGGTTAATTTAGAATATTTATCAAAAGTAGTCTGGTCTGAAAAATTTCAAAACGAAGATTATTTATTTCCTGACACATTAGTTGGAACCGATAGTCATACTACTATGGTTAATGGCTTATCTGTTCTTGGGTGGGGTGTTGGTGGAATTGAAGCGGAAGCTGGAATGTTGGGTCAGCCAATCTCCATGTTAATTCCTGAAGTAATTGGGTTTGAAGTTAAAAATAAGATGCCAGAAGGCACTACTGCAACAGATTTAGTTTTAACAGTTGTAAAAATGTTAAGAGACAAAGGTGTTGTTGGAAAATTTGTTGAATTTTTTGGTGAAGGTTTAAAGAATTTAACCCTTGCTGATAGAGCAACAATTGCAAATATGGCACCAGAATATGGAGCAACATGTGGCTTTTTTCCAATTGATGAAGAGACATTAAAATATTTAAGATTCTCAGGAAGAGATGAGAGTACAGTAAACATAGTTGAGAAGTATGCAAAAGAACAAGGTTTGTGGGCTAATGATCAAGTTGAATTTACAGACACCTTATCATTAGACATGTCTACAGTTGTTCCAACAATTTCAGGACCCAAAAGACCTCAGGATAAAGTTTTATTAACAGATGCATCTACTGGATTTAAAAAAGTTTTTGAAGATGCAACTAGCAGAAAAGAGCAACATGTTTCAAAAGTATTAGGAACAGATTATGAAATTAAAGATGGCTCAATATTAATTGCAGCCATCACTTCATGTACCAATACATCTAATCCCAATGTATTAATTGGAGCTGGATTATTAGCAAAAAAAGCAGTTGAACTTGGTTTAGAAACTAAACCATGGGTAAAAACTTCGTTAGCTCCAGGTTCACAAGTGGTTACCGACTATTTAGCAAAAGCAGGACTAAATGTATTTTTAGATAAACTTGGTTTTAATTTAGTTGGATATGGTTGCACAACTTGCATTGGAAACTCAGGACCTTTGTCAAAGGAAATTGTTAAAGCTATTGAAAAAGAAAATATATATGCAGTATCAGTATTGTCAGGTAATCGTAATTTTGAGGGAAGAATATCTCCACATATAAAAGCAAATTATTTGGCATCACCACCACTTGTAGTAGCTTATGCACTTGCTGGTCATATGGAATTTGATTTATACAAAGAACCCTTAGGAAAAAGTAAAGACGGTAAAGATATTTTTTTAAAAGATATTTGGCCATCAAATAAGGAAATTGAAGATACATTGAGAGAATCTCTAAATGCAGAGATGTTTGTTAAAAGGTATTCAAATGTTTCAGAGGGACCTAAACAATGGCAAGAAATCAAAACTGAAAATACAAGTATTTACAATTGGGACCATGGTTCAACTTATGTAAAGAAGCCACCATTCTTTGAAAATTTATCTGATCAGCCCGAGGGGTTTAAACCCATTAAAGATGCAAGACCACTTTTGATTTTAGGAGACATGGTTACAACTGATCATATTTCTCCAGCAGGAAATATTCAAAAAGAAAGCCCAACAGGTGAGTATTTTATGAAACATCAAATACTACCAACAGATTATAATTCGTATGGATCAAGAAGAGGAAATCATGAAGTAATGATGAGAGGAACTTTTGCAAATATTAGAATAAGAAATGAAATGGTGCCAGGAATAGAAGGTGGGTTTACAAAATTATATCCAGATGAAAAGGTGATGTCAGTTTATAATGCTGTAGAGGAATATAAAAAAAGAGGCACAGACCTTGCGGTTATAGGCGGAAAAGAATATGGAACAGGGTCGTCAAGAGATTGGGCCGCTAAAGGAACAAAATTATTAGGTGTAAAAGTTGTAATAGCAGAAAGCTTTGAAAGAATTCATAGATCTAATTTAATTGGAATGGGTGTTTTACCACTACAATTCACTGAAGGAAATAATAGGTTAAACTTAAAATTAATTGGATCAGAGTTAATAACAATTCTTCAAATAGAAGAGGGTATAAATCCATCAGATCATGTTCAGGTTGAAATAAAATATGCCTCAGGAGATATTAAAAAAATCAAAACTCTATGTAGAATAGACACTAATAACGAATTAGAGTATTATAAAAATGGTGGAATACTTCAATATGTTTTAAGAAATATGATTTAATTATGGATGAAGAAATTTCAATAATTGACACAAATACAAGAAATGAAAAAGTCAAAAATTTTTTCATTAATAATAAAAAAAACTTAACTATAGGTACTTCAATATTATTAATTTTAGTAATAATTTATTTTTCTTTTGATTCCTTTAAAGAAAAAGAAAAGATTAATTTAGCTAATAAATTCAATTTAACTACAATAAATTTAGAGACTGGTGATTCTAAAAAAAAAATTGAAGACTTAATAAATATAGTTAGAGAAAACGACACCACTTACTCACCACTCGCATTGTATTTTTTAATAGATAATAATTTAATAAATGACCAAGAAGAAATTAACAATTTATTTGACGAGTTAATAAATAAAACAAAATTAGAAGAAGAAATTAAAAATCTAAATATATACAAAAAAGGACTTTTTAATTCAAATGTTGTGTCAGAGAGTGAATTGTTGCAAATTTTAAATCCTTTAATTAATTCAGAAAGTATATGGAAATCCCATTCTTTATATCTTGTTGCTGAATATTTTTATGCAAAAGGTGAAATCCAAAAAGCAAAAGAATTTTTTAACCTGATTTTAGCACTGCCTAAAGCAAATAGAGATATTAAACTAGCATCACAAAAAAGAATAAATAGAGACCTTAGTGAATAAATTTTTATTATTAAGTTTTATTTTATTACTGTTGAACGCCTGCTCATTTGATACTAAATCAGGGATATGGACAGAAAAAAAAGATTTAGTTTTAGAAAGTACCAAGTCAACACAAGTATTTACTAAAGAGGAAGTTTTAGAGAAAGAATTTAATTCAAATTTAGAGGTAAAATTAGAATCAAAAATAACAAATAGTAGCTTTGCAAATAATTTAACCAATAACAATGGAAGAGTAAATTACGATGGGGAGCTTAAAAAAGTATCAAAATATAAATTTTCAAAAATTAATAATTTTGAATATTATGAGCCAGAGCTTATTTTTGATAACAGCAGTTTAGTTTTTTTCGAAAATAACGGCTCTATAATAAAATTTGATTCAAACTCAGATATTATTTGGAAGAAAAATTATTATAATAAACAAGAAAAAAAGCTAAGACCAGTTTTAACTTTTGCAAAAAAAAATGAAACATTAATTATAGCTGATAATATATCCAAATATTACGCTATAAACTTAAAAAATGGGGAACTTTTATGGTCCAGATACAACCAATCACCATTTAATTCACAAATAAAAACGTACAAGGATATGTTTTTCATTATTGATTTTAACAATATTTTAAGATGCTTATCTATTAAAGATGGTACAGAAATATGGAATGTAAAAGGTAATAATACATTTATAAAATCACAAAAAAAACTTTCAATAGTTATTGTAAATGAGGTTCTATATTATAATGACTCTTCTGGAAATATAACAGCCATTAATATTAGTAATGGTAATATGCTATGGCAGACACCAACACAAAATTCAACAATTTTTGAAGATACATTTTTATTAAGAACTTCAAGTATTATTGCAAATCAAGAAATGATTATTTTTTCAAATAATAAAAATGAGTTTTATTCATTAGATTTAGTCACTGGAAATTTAAGATGGAAGCAAAGTATTAATTCTAGTCTCAAGTCTACTATAATTAACAATTTAATATTCAGCATTACAAATGAAGGCTATTTAGTAATTTTAGATGGTAAAAATGGAAACATAATTAAAATTACGGATGTGTTCAGTTCAATAAAAAAAAGAACTGAGGTTAATCCTGTTGGATTTATTGTTGCTAAAGACAATATTTATTTAACAGCAGATAATGGTAGATTATTTGTTATTGATATAAAATTAGGGAAGACAAAATCAATTGTCAAAATTGACAATAATAAAATTTCAAGACCTTTTGTTTTAAATCAAAATATGTTTTTAATTAAAGACGATTCGATTATTAAGTTGGATTAAATGTTTTTAAGACTACTTCATAAAATGGGTAGAAAAAAATTAGTCTTAGATCGTGGTCAATCTCATCTAAAGTTTGATGAGGCAAAACCATGGATGAATAGGTATTATGTTTTATTTAGATATAGACCTAAGTGGTTTCCATTTAATATTTTAATACATGAAATGCTGGCTGATGATCATGGAGAAGGAGTTCATAACCATTTATTTCCCTACATAACAATTGTATTAAGAGGAGGTTATTGGGAGACCACAATAAAAGGCAAGTTTTGGAGATCCCCAGGATATATAGGCTTCAGATCAGCAAACAATTTACATAGAGTTGATCTTAAACCAAACACAAGACCTCTTACACTGTTTATATCTGGTCCATTTGGATTAAGAAAAGGCCCAAGGTCAGAATATGGTATAGATTTTAAAATAAAAAAATGAATTTAAATAAATTATTTCAAAATAATTGTAAAAAAAATAATTTAGAAATTAATTCTAATCAATTAGATGTAATAAAGGAACTAAATTTATTTTATAGTCAAAATTTTAATAAATCACTTTTAAAAAAAATATTTACTAAACAAAATTCTAAAACAGGGTTTTATTTACAGGGCGATGTGGGTGTAGGCAAAACCATGATATTGAATTTTTTTTATAATAATTTTGATAAAACTAAGCAAAGATTTCACTTTAATGAATTTATGATTGGGTTTCATGATTTTGTATTTAAGAATAAAAAAAAAACACGTGAAAATATTATAGATAAATTTGTCAAAAAGCTAAAAAGTAAATCTAAATTAATTTATTTTGATGAGTTTCAAATTACCAACATTGTAGATGCAATGATTTTAGGTAGTTTATTCAAAAAAATATTTGATGAGAACATAAAAGTTTTATTTTCATCAAATAATAAAATAAACGATCTTTACAAAGATGGATTACAAAGAGAACAATTTCTTCCCTTTATTAAGATAATAAAAGAAAGATGTTACCAAACAAAATTGATCATCAAAGAAGACTACAGAAAGTCTGTGAAAAATAAAAATGAAAGATATTTTTATCCATTAAATGAATCAACAAACTTCCAACTTAATAAATCTTTTAGAAAAATAACTAAAAATCTATCCAATAAAGAAATGATCTTAAACATTAAAGGTAGGAAGCTTAGTATTAAGGATTATTTTAGTGGAATTGCACGTTTTGATTTTAAAGAATTGTGTTCTAAAAATATTGGAGCTGAAGATTATATAAAAATAGCTGAAGTGTGTAACTTTATCGTTATAGAAAATATTCCAATTTTTAAAAGTGATAATTCCAATCAACAACAAAGATTTATTACTTTAATTGATATCCTTTATGAAAAAAATATACCATTAATGATAACATCTCAATTACAATTAGATTTATTAAGTTCTTCAGAAGATTTAAAAAAAATATTTAAAAGAACCGTTAGTCGATTATATGAATTAACATCTATTAAGTACAATAAGTTATGAGACAAAAATTTTTTAATTTAGAATTAAATACAAATGGTCAAAGTTTGTATCAATTTACCAACCAAACAAATCAATGGATTAATGATAATGAATTCAATAATGGAATTATCAATATAAGCATTCAACACACAAGTGCCTCTTTAATAATTCAAGAGAATGCTGACCCAGATGTTCAAACTGACCTAATAAATTTTTTTAACAAACTCATACCTATGAATAATTCTTTTTATACACATACAACTGAGGGAGTAGATGATATGCCTGCTCACATTAAGTCTGCACTAACTAATAATCAAATATCTTTAAGCGTTAAAAAAAATGAGTTATTACTTGGAACTTGGCAGGGGTTATATCTTTTTGAGCATAGAATTGAGAAACAAAAAAGATTGATTGTTCTTCATTACTTAGGAAATTAATTTTTTTTAATTGTTTTAAAAGCATCTAGTGCAGCAGTTCTCGCTTTAACATGATCTACAATTGGTTTTGGGTAGTTGACGCCAATAACTACTTTGATCTGTTGTTGATATTTAGTTTCCAATTCCCATGGTTTATATAAAAATTTATTAGGCATATTTTTAAGTTCAGGTACCCATTTTTTTGTGTAAATACCATCCTTATCAAATTTTTCACCTTGTAGAATTGGATTAAAAATTCTGAAATATGGAGCCGCATCTGCGCCACAACCAGCAACCCACTGCCATTGAGCAATATTACTTGCTTGATTATAATCGACTAAACAATTTTTGAAATGTTTCTCACCTTCCATCCAATGAATTCTAAGATGTTTAACTAGGAAGGAAGCTACAATCATTCTTACTCTATTATGCATCCACCCTGTTTCATAGAGTTCTCTCATACCAGCATCTACAATAGGATATCCTGTCATTCCTTTTTTCCAGTTATCCAAGTGCTTTTCATTTTTAACCCAAGGAAAATTATCAAAATCTTTTCTAAGATTACCTTTCAGCATTTGAGGAAAGTAATTAATTAAGCTGTGAGAAAATTCTCTCCATCCTAATTCATTTATATATTTTCTATAGCCTATTTTCTTAATCTTAATGTCTTGGCATTTCTTCCAAATTGTCTCCACATGTATTTGACCAAATTTTAAAAAGGGAGATAACTTGGAGGTTCCATTAACACCCGGAATATCTCGCGCATCTCCATAATCTTCAATTTTATCTTTTATCAATTCATTTAAATATTTTTTTGCCTGCTGTTCAGAGGGCATCCAGTATTTTTCAAGTTTTTTATACCAATTATTTTTAGGTAAAATTTCCTCTGGTGTAATTGACTTTTTAAAAATATTTATTTTTTTATTTTTTGATTCAATTTTAAAATTTTTAGATGTAGCTTTAGAAATATAAAAATGTTCTGTTTTTTTCCAAAAAGGTGTGAATACTTTATAAGGTGTACCATCATCTTTAGTCATGTCTTGAAACTCTACTAAAATATTTCCTTTAAAATATTTATATTTGATTTCATTTTTAATAAGTAAGTCACGTATTTTTTTTCCTTTGTTAATAACATCAGGCTCATAAACCTTGCTCCAATAAATAGTGATATCATCTTGTTTTCTTATATTTGCTAATACCTCTAATTCATCTCCTGACTGAATTTCTAATAAAATATTTAATTTTTTTAAATCTAAATTAAAATTTTCTAAAGACTTAGATAGCCACCACTTTTGAGCCTCTCTTTTTTTGTCAAAGTTTTTTGAGTTATATATATAGAGAGCGCTTACAAATTCATGATTCTGACTTGCGTAAGCTAATGCTTCATTGTTTTCTATTCTGAAATCTTCTCTAATCCAGACTATTGCTTTTTTTGTCATATAAATTAGATTTTCTTTAAACCGTCATCTAATAATTTTTTATACATTTCTTCATCAGTTAACCCCTCGCAACCAAACAATAAAATTTTAGAATTAGAATTTAAACTTAATTTATTGAGGTATTCTTTATTTTTAGATAGTCCAATTAATGCTATAATACCTGGAACAGCACACTCCCCAGCAACTATTCTTTCGTCTGATAGTTTAGCCTCACTTAGCAGTGCAACAGTTGTTGATATTGCATCATCAGTAATAGTTAAGCAATTGTTTGTTGAATTTTTTAAAATTTCCCATGCTACTGTGGACACGTCTCCACAAGACATTCCACCCATAATTGTTTCTTTAATTATATTAATGCTTGTTGGTTTGTTGTTTTCTACGCTTTTAAAAACACAATTTGCATTTTCTGGTTCAACTATAATGAACTTAGGAATATTATCTGTAAATTTAGCAAACCCAGCAATCATAGCTGCTGCCATCCCACCTACACCTGCTTGTAAAAAAACATGAGTGATTTTATCATTATTAATTTGATCTATAATTTCCTTAATCATTATTGTGTAACCTGCCATAATTAGTTTTGGAACCTCTTTGTATCCTTCCCAAGAAACATCTTGAACTATTTCCCAATTATTTAGATTTGACTGTTTAATACATTCTTTTAAAGAAGCATCATAATTGCCTTTAACTCTTATTATATCTGCATTTAAATTTCTCATTGCTTCAGCTCTGGTCTCACTAACAAATTCACTAATGAAAATTTTACATCTTAGTCCAAGTCTTTGAGCACCCCAAGCAACAGATCTTCCGTGGTTTCCTGCTGTAGCGGTTGCAACAGTTATATCACCTTTTTCATCTGCAATTTTATTTACAGCAAAGGCACCACCTAAAGCTTTAAATGATTTTAACTTAAACCTCTTATCCTCATCCTTGTAATAAATATTTTTAAATCCAAGCTCATCATTTAATTTATTTAAATCTATTAATGGAGTAGGAGAGTAGCCCTCCCAAGAAGATATAGATTTTATTGCTTCATTGATAAATTTCACTGGAAGGTGACTTAGTATTTCATCTTTATTAAAACTATATTTTTTATTTTCTATAAAAGATGAAATGGACCAAAGTTTGTTTTTAAGAATATTTTCCATTTATAGGTGTAATTTAATACAGAATACAATTATGACAATGAAATAGTAGCCCTTACTGTTAAGAATATTATAATAATTTTTCCTGAGATTGCACTTTGGTTGCCAAATAAAATGTCAGCAAATATCAATTAAGATTTAATACTTAGATTTTTTTGTACCTTCGATTATTTCTTTTAATTGATTATACTCTTTACAGTTGCAACTTTTTAAGACATTTAGTCTTTCTTTAGCCAGATCCATTCTATCAGTAACTATGTAAAGCTCTCCAAGGTACTCGTTTATGCCATTATGATTAGGTTCAACTTGTAAACCTTGTAAGTAAAACTCTTCACCTTTTTCATAATCTCCAAGTTTTCTAGTAGTAAAGCCTAAATAATTTAAAGTATCTGCCTGTAAGGGTTTTTTCTTATTAGATTTTAAAAGAAGCTTTTGTGCCTTAGCGTATCTTTTTTGTGCTTTTTCTATTTTACCTTTTTTTTCATATTTTTTTGCAGCTTTAATTAAGTTTTTTGCTTTTGTGTAGTTTGACACCTTAGTAGTAGTTTCACTACTACTGTCCCCAGCTGAAAATGAATTATTAGTAAGAGCAATAATTATTAGTAAAGTATAAATAAGTTTTTTCATATTCTAATTAAATTTTTTCATTTTATTTAAAGGTTTAAGTATTAAGCCATTATTAACTAAGTTATCTTTAATAGATTCTGCAGTTGCTAATGAACTTTCATTATCACCATGTATACAAACAGAGTCAATTTCACAAGGTATCTGTTTACCACTGAGACAATTTATTGACTGGTTTTTAACCATATATAACACATGTTTCTTTGCTAGCTCAGGGTCAATGATTAAAGCATTTGGCTTTTTTCTAGAAATTAAATTTCCATCATCTTCATAGTTTCTATCTGCAAAAATTTCACAGGCTATCTTCATATCATTTTTTTTTGCAGCAATTTCCATTTGTGAGCCAGTTGGGACAAGATAAATAATATCTTTATTTATATCTTTAATTGCCTCTGCCAGCGTTGTGGCTAATTCCAAATCTTCACAAGCCATATTATTAAGTGCCCCATGTGGCTTGATATGGGTTACATTTTCATTATGTTTTTGAGCTATTTTTTGTAGTATTTCATATTGTTCAAAAATTAATTTTTTAATTTCTAAAGAGTTCAAATTTATTCTTTTTCTTCCAAAGTTTTCAGGATCATTAAAAGAAGGATGGGCACCCATGCTAACTCCATTCTTTTTAGAAATTTGAACAACCATTTCCATTGTTTGTTCATCCCCCGCATGGTAGCCACAGGCAATGTTAGCAGAATTTACAATATTAAGTAATTTGGGATCATTCTCAGTAGAATGAAACTTAGATTTTTCTCCTAAATCACAATTGATATTAATTTCCATACTCTTTAGTCTGGAGTATAACATGGCATGGTTAAAAATATATCAAATCTTGGTGATACAGCTGTTTATTGCGATTTTGGTTCAGAAGTTAATGAGTCGATAAATGCCAATGTAATAGATTATTTTAATCATTTATCAAAATTAATAAAAGTGAAAGAAGTAGACGGAATAACTAACTTAACCCCCTCTTATAATAAATTAATCATTAGTTTTGATTTAACTATAACCAACTATAAAAAAATTAAAAATTTAATAGAAGGTTTAACCATTAATAGAGATATTAAAAATAATAATCAAAAAATTAAAATTCCAATTTGTTGTGATGATGAGTATGGACTGGATTTTTTGAGGCTAACTAAAAAATTGAATATAGATAAAGATAAAATATTAGAACTATATTTCAACAAAGAATATTTTTGCTACATGACAGGTTTTATTGCTGGAATGCCTTTTTTAGGAGATCTTAATGAAAATATTAGATGCGATCGATTGGAAACACCAAGATTAAAGATGCCAAAAGGTTCTGTTGGAATTACTGAACAATTTGCAAATATTTACACTTTTGAAAGCCCTGGTGGTTGGAATATTATTGGTAACACCCCAAAGAAAATTTTTGATGATAAAAATTTAGATCAACCAGCACTGGTTAATCCAGGTGATAAAGTAAGTTTTTATCAAATAACAAAAGATGAATATTTAAATTGGAATGAATAAAGCATATTTTGAAATTTTAAGGGCAGGAGTTAACACTACCATTCAAGACAAAGGTAGAAATCACTTATATCATGTTGGTATTGCTGTAAGTGGTGCAATAGACCAAAGAAATTACATATTATCAAATAGATTAGTTGATAATCAATTAAATGAGCCTGTAGTAGAGTTTGCATACCAAGGCCCTCTTTTAAAGTTAAAGAATGGAAAAATTAATTTTGCAATATCTGGAGATATCTTTTTTAAGATTATTAGAAAGAATTTAGAGATTGAAGATGGTGAGTGTTATAAAAGTTATATTTTGGATGAGGAGGATCAAATAGATATAATATCAACCAAAAATTCTGTTTATGGATACCTAGCAGTTAATGGTGGCTTTCATTTAGAAAAGACCTGGGGTAGTTATTCCACAAATACTAAAGCAAATATTGGACCAAATGATGGAAAAAAATATTCCATAAACGATAAAATTTTTATTAAAAAAAATGATATCAAAAGCCCAATAAACAAAAAAATAAATTATAATTATTCTCCTGATAATATTATTCGAATTATTAAAGGTACAAATTTTGATTATTTTTCAAAGGATGCAATAAATAAATTTTTTAAGGAGGATTTTTTAATCACAAATCTTGTCGATAGAATGGGCATAAGATTAGAAGGTCCTAAATTAGAAAATATAGTAAACACTAATATCAAATCAGAAGGTCTAGTAAGAGGAGTTATTCAAGTACCTGCCGATGGTAATCCAATAATAATGTTATCTGATCATGGAACAGTTGGAGGATATCCAAAGATTGGTGTAGTTATTGCTGCTGATCTTGATTTAATTGGGCAATTAACCCCTGGAACAAAAATAAACTTTAAGGAAGTAAGTCTTGAAGAAGCTCAGAATATATTTAAAGCATACATAGAAGATACAAATAAATATTTAAATGAATGTAATTAATAAAATTCCCGGTCCATTGTTGATTTTTATGGGAGCTTTAAGTTTAAGTTTTGGGGGGCTTATTGTAAAAAAATTTGAAGGCTCTACTGAATGGCAAATTCTTTTTTGGAGATCTTTATTTTTTACACTTACTGTTTTAGCATTTCTAATAATTACCTATAAAAAAAAAACTTTAAGCTCTTTCTATAAGTCAGGATTACCAGGTTTTTTTGGTGGTATTGTATTATCATTTGGATTTTGTGGTTATGTATATGCAATGTCAAACACTTCAGTCGCTAATACTAATTTTATAATATCATTACAGATTTTATTTCTTGCAATTTTTGGTTACTTATTTTTAAAAGAAAAAATTTCAACAATTACCTTAGTTTCAATAATATTAGCAATAACAGGGGTTACTTTAATGGTTGGCAATGATTTGAGACCGGGTAATCTTTCAGGAAATTTAGCTGCATTTACAATGCCTATCACATTTGCAGTCTTAATCATGATTGTAAGAAAATTTCCTACAGTAGACATGATTCCTGCCCAATTTGTTGCTGGAGTAAGTTCATGTTTAATAGGGTTAAGCATATGTATTTACTATTCACATAATTTAATGGTTTCACCTAATGATATATTTTTAGGTTTCTTAGCAGGCTTTTTTCAAGTTGGTTTTGGTTTTATATTCATTACCATCGGTGCTCGTAGCACTCCTTCAGCAATGGTTGGAGTAATTATGCTATCCGAATCTGTTTTAGGGCCTGTTTGGGCTTTTCTATTTGCAGGTGAACGGGCATCATTATTTACATTAATTGGAGGTGCAATTATTCTATTTGCT
>Ga0222661_1000161_pt1 | contig 32885 bp, 38 predicted proteins | sample AntAcemetagen551_FD_179851 | JGI IMG/M metagenome (GOLD analysis project Ga0222661, IMG submission 179851) | Saline water microbial communities from Ace Lake, Antarctica - #551 | ecosystem: Environmental > Aquatic > Non-marine Saline and Alkaline > Saline | place: Antarctica: Ace Lake...
CCATTGGAGATATTTTGCTGGAGCAATAAGAGCAGAAGAAGGTTCTGTTTCAGAGATAAGTAACAGTGAGTATTCTTATCATATACCTGAGCCACTTGGTGTAGTTGCACAAATTATACCTTGGAACTTCCCATTATTAATGGCAACATGGAAACTTGCACCAGCACTTGCTGCGGGAAACTGTGTAGTTTTAAAACCAGCTGAACAAACACCAGCATCTATCTTACTTTTAATGGAATTGATTGGAGATCTATTACCTCCAGGAGTTCTAAATGTTGTAAGTGGATTTGGTTTAGAAGCAGGAAAACCTTTAGCATCATCTAAAAGAATTAGAAAGATTGCTTTTACGGGAGAGACAACAACAGGGCGTTTGATTATGCAGTATGCTGCTCAAAACTTAATTCCAATAACTTTAGAATTAGGTGGAAAATCTCCAAATGTTTTCTTTGAAGATGTCATGGATCAAGATGATGACTTCTTTGATAAATGTCTCGAAGGTTTTACAATGTTTGCTCTTAATCAGGGAGAAGTTTGCACTTGTCCTAGTAGAGCTTTGATCCAAGAATCTATCTATGATAAATTTATGGAAAGAGCTATCGCTAGAACAAAAGCTGTAACACAAGATAACCCTTTAAAAATGGAAACCATGATTGGTGCCCAAGTATCATTAGAGCAAATGGAAAAAATAAAATCTTACTTAGATTTAGGTAAGAAAGAGGGTGCTAAAGTTCTATGTGGAGGTGAAGTTGCTAACTTAAACAGTGGTTTGGAAAAAGGTAATTATATCCAACCTACTATTTTTGAAGGTAATAACTCTATGAGAGTTTTCCAGGAAGAAATTTTTGGACCAGTAGTATCAGTTACTAAATTTAAAGATGAAGCTCATGCATTAGAAATTGCAAATGATACTCTTTATGGTTTGGGAGCAGGTGTTTGGACTAGAAATGGAAACATTGCTTATAGAATGGGAAGAGGTATCCAGGCAGGAAGAGTTTGGACTAACTGTTACCATGCTTATCCAGCTCATGCTGCTTTTGGAGGTTACAAACAATCTGGAATTGGTAGAGAAACTCATAAAATGATGCTTGATCATTATCGACAGGTGAAAAACTTACACGTGTCATACAGTGAGAAAAAATTAGGCTTCTTTTAACAGATATATTATAATGGCCTGTATTAAACTACAGGCCATATAACTATGAAAGTATCAGCAACACCCTTAGCAATAGAATTAATAGAAGATCTTAAAAAAGATCATGGTAAAGAATTACTCTTTCATCAGTCAGGTGGATGTTGTGATGGTAGTGCCCCAATGTGTTACCCTGTTAAAGAATTCTTAATAAGTGATGATGATGTATTAGTTGGAAAAATTGGTGGTATTCCTTTTTACATAAGCGAAACTCAACACACAGCATGGAAAAATACAGATTTGATTATTGATTGCATTAAAGGAATGGGTGGAATGTTTTCTTTAGATAATGGAACAGGTAGAAGATTTCTAACAAGGTCAGAAATCTGTGTGCCTGAAAAAAGTAAATCTAATTAATTAAATTTTGTTTTAACTCTTAGCGTAAGTAAAATTACTATAATGATAAGATAAATTAAAGGCTCTGCTGTAACTACTTTAACTAGCCACAAAAAGTGAACAATCCCCAATAAAGAAATAAGATATATAAGTTTGTGTAGTTTTTTCCATTTATCCCTTAAAATTCTAATCATTCTCTTAGATGAAGTTAGTGCAAGTGGCACTAATAAAATCCAAGCTAAAAAACCAACAAATATGAATTTTTTCTTAATAATATCATCACCAATACTAGATAGGTCAAACCGATAATCTAAACCCACATAAGTCATCAAATGAGTTGATGCGTAAAAAAAAACAAATAACCCAAACATTCTCCTATAGCTAATCCAGAAATTTAATTTAGTAATTTTTTGTAAGGGTGTCATGGCAAGCGTAATAATAATAAAACGAAGTGTCCATTGCCCAGTGACGTGTGTTATTTCTTTAACAGGTTCAGGTCCCAATTGGTTAAAAGCAATTTGATAAAAAATTATAAATATTGGCAGTAAAGATAAAAAGAAAATTAATATTTTTATATTTTTTTGCATATTTTATAAAAACTAACTTTATTGGTTAAAAGTTTTTCTTTAAGTCCATACTAGAGTATAAATTTGCAACTTCATCACCGTACCCATTAAACATTTCTGTCTTAATTCTAGGAGATAAAATACCTTCGCCTATGACACGTTCTGTTGCTTGTGACCATCTAGGATGTGAAACATCTGGGTTAACATTTGAATAAAATCCATATTCTCTTGGTGAAGATTTCATCCAAGAAGATACTGGCATTTTTTTTACTAGTTTTATTTTCACAATTGCTTTTGCACTTTTAAAACCATATTTCCAAGGAACAAAAATTCTCAATGGTGCTCCATTTTGATTAGGTAAAGCTTTTCCATAAAGACCAGTGACAACAGTTGTTAAAGGGTGCATAGCTTCATCAATTCTTAACCCCTCTTTATAAGGCCAATTCAACACAGGATATCTTTGACCCTTCATTTGCTCTGGATCATAAACACTTTCAAACTCAACAAACTTTGCTTCAGTTTTTATTGAAACTTTATTAAGTAATTTACTCAACGAAAAACCCATCCAAGGGACAACCATTGACCAGCCTTCAACACATCTTAGTCTGTAAACCCTTTCTTCAGAAGGGTATAACGAAAGTATTTCTTCAGCAGAAAGGGTAATAGGGCTTTCTACCTCTCCTTCAATCGAAACATTCCAGGGTTTAATTTTAAATTCTCGAGAATTTTTATAAGGATCACCTTTACCAGTTCCAAACTCATAATAGTTATTGTATGTAGTAATATCTTTATAACTTGTCAATTCTGAATTACCTTCTAAAGAATGGGCGTTATTTAATAAAGACATTGAACCTAGCGTTAGTGATCCAAGACCTAAACCAACTGATTTAATAAATTTTCTTCTTTTGTTGTAAACCTTTTCAGGTGTTATTTCAGAATATTTATAATTTTTCATTAATAATAGATTTGCCTTTTAACCATTCTGTTGTTTGATCTTCGTAGTGTTCTTTTTTCCAAATAGGAGATCTTTTTTTAATCTCTTCAATAATATATCTAGATAAGACATATGCTTGATCTCTATGTTTACAAGCTACAGCAATTAAAATACTAATATCACCTAAACTTAGATACCCTTTTGTATGCTCTATAAAAACTGCTTTATTTGTTATTTTAAGTTTTTCACTAGCTTCTTGATATATCTCTTCAAAACTTTTTATAACCATCTCGTCATGAACATCATAAGTGATACCAGTTACTTTTTTATTTTCATTAACATCTCTCACAGTTCCTGTAAAAAAAATGGAAGCTCCAAATTTAGAGGAGGAAATAAATTTTTCAGCGCTAGCTATTGAAATTTTATCATTTGTTATGTCAATTATTCTAGCATGTAACATTACCCACCCCCTATTGGTGGTATAATTCCTATTTTTTGATCTTTAGTAATTTTGTAATTATCATTAATAATATTGTTACTCTCTGAACAAAAAGCAGAACTTTCAACAATTCGTATAAAATTTTTATTCCCTTTAAAGTTTTTATCTAAATAATTAATTAATTCTTTTCTAAAATCTTTAATTTCAATCTTTTCTTTAATTTCAAATTCTAAATGATCTTTATTGCTAAATTCTCTACTTGCACCAAAAAGCTCAAGTTTTATTTTCATGATTAAAAGATATTATTTAAAAATTCTGGAAGACCATCAGGGTTAGTCCATAGTCCACTTTTTCCACCTTCTTTAATTAATAATCTAACATTATCAATTCTAAGATGTGGATTTACAATTTTACTCAAATCATAAATTGTAATTAATGCAGCATTAACTCCCATTATAGCTTCCATTTCAACACCTGTTTTAGCAACTGCTGACACGACACAAAATACCTCTAAAGAGCTATCTTCTTCATGCATAACAATTTTAGTTGCAGTATGATCTATTGGAAGAGGGTGACACAAAGGTATTAATTCACTTGTTTTTTTTACACCTAGGACAGCAGATACTTCAGCCAGAGTAATAGGGTCACCTTTAGGCATTTCCTTATTTTTGATTAAATTGAAAACTTCCTCACCAACATAAATTTTTCCTGATGCTAAAGCTCTTCGAAAAGTTTCTTTTTTCGAAGAAACATCAATCATATTAAAAGAATTTTTTTTAAAAATCTCTTCAGCCCAATCTTTTAATTTTTTTTGATTTATTACTTTTAAGTTTTTCATTTATCCACCGGTGCTTGATAGGTTTGGGGTAATACCAGTATCCCCAAGCTCTAAATAATGAGACTCTTTCTTAAGATGTAATTGTTTTATTATAAGATCTACAAGCTCTTCTTTTTGATTATCATTTTGTAATAAGTACCGGATACTAATTCCTGTGTTTCCAAACAAACATAATCTTAAATCACCTCTAGAGGTAATTCTTAATCTGTTACAAGTTTTACAAAAATCTTTGGAGTAGGGGGCAATTATTCCAAATTTACCCTTATACTGGGGGTGAATAAAGTTTAATGCAGGACCTGCATCTTTTCCATGTGTTTGATAAATCCAATTATTTTTCTCTAAATAATCTTTAAATATATTTGAAGAAACATGGTTTTTTTTAAAATAATCTAAATTATCACCAGTTTGCATTAATTCTATAAATCTGAAATCAATCTTATTTTCCCTTATAAAATTTCCAAATAGTTTAAAATCCTCATTAGTATCATTGATACCCTTAAGTAAAACAGCATTAACTTTTATACTTTTGAAGTTTAATTTTTGTAAAATTTTTATACCCTCTAAAATTTCAAGAAGTCTGTCATGCCCTGTTAATTTTTTAAATGTTTCTCTATTTAAACTATCTATACTGATATTAATTCCGTCTAAACCAGCTTCATGTAATTGTTCTGCAATCTTATCTAATTGATAGCCATTAGTGGTCATTGTCACTTTAGGAATATTTGAATTTTGTTTTATGTCTTTTAGGATATCAAAAAAATCTTTTCTAACTGTTGGCTCTCCACCAGTTAGTCTTATTTTACAAACACCTAGTTCAGATAAAGCTTTTGCCAGTCTTGATATTTCTTCACCAGACATAAAACTCCTCATATCTCCAGGATTTTTTTTGTATCCTTGGGGCAAACAGTAAGTACAACTATAATTACAAACATCCGTTATAGACAGTCTTATGTATGGGAATTTTCTCCCAAAAGTATCAGTAAGTGCTTTCATCTAATTGTTATTATATTATATTATATTATATTTAAATGAATGAGTAAAATTATCAACAATACAGAGGTAGAACAATTTAAAAAAGATGGTGCTGTTCTAATTAAAGGTAAATTTGATAACGCATGGATTGAAAAGTTAAAAAAAGGAATAAAAAAAGCCAAAGATAGCCCCAGCCCAAGATTTGTAAATCACACCAAAGATAAAAAATTACCTGGATATTATGAAGATTTTTGGACTTGGGACTTACATGAAGAGTTTAAGGATTTTGTTTTTAATTCACCAACATCTAAAATTGCAGCTGAACTTTTAGAGGCAAAAAAAATTAATTTAGTAATGGATAACTGGTTTTTTAGAGAAATGGGCTCTAAGTCATCACCACCTTTCCATCATGATATATCGTACTTTGATTTTGAGGGATCGATGTGTGTATTATGGATACCACTTGAGCCTGTTAAAAAAGAAGATGGTATTGCTTGGGTTAAAGGATCTCATTTATGGAATAGATTATTTTTAAGAACTAGATTTAATGATGGCCACCAAGTTGATGGTGAAGCTGGAATTGTTAATGGAAAAAAATACGAATTAACTCCAAATATATTAAAAAACAAAGATGATTATGAATTTCTACAATGGGATCTAGAGGTTGGTGACTGCATTTATTTTGATATTAGAACGCTGCATGGAGGATTGAATACTGTTACACCTAAAAAAGATGTTCATAGATACACATTAAGAATGGCAAAAGAAAATTCTAAAATTATTTATAGAGGAGGTTGGGCCAGAGAAGAAAGAGCCATCATGGAAGATAATGGTTATAAAAATGGTGATGATTTATCTGGTAAAATGTTTCCAACTTTATTTGAAATTAATTAACTCCCAATTCTTTCAAACTGGAAGTTAAATCTTTTTATTTTCCTGGCTCTTTGTATCCAGAAGCCATTTTGTTTGCAATTTTTGCAACTGCATTCAGATTAATTATTTCATGAATTGTAAAATCTGTAACAGCTCCACTAGATACCGCTACCATCCCAGATGCAGAAGCCTGTTCAAAAGTACCTTCTACTTCCACCATAAAATCATACTTTCCTCTAAGACCAGCATATCCAGTGAGTTTTGCTCCAGCTGCTTCACAAAGAGCCATTGTTGCAACTTTTCTGTCAGTGTCTGGATTATTTACAAACCCACCAAGACCTTTAGCCGTATAACATCCCATAACTATAAATTTAGCCATTGTTAACTCCCTTATTAATTTGAAACATTAAAACATATTTGTTAAAAATTTGGGACAAAATATTTTTTTAAAATCAACTTAAGGTTTAGCAAATTATGTACGAAAAATTTGGACAATTCATTGATGGTAATTGGTCGCCCTCTTCTAATAAGGAAACTTATGAAGTTATTAATCCTGCAACAGAAGAAGTTTTAGGTCATGCATCAAAAGCTACACCTGCTGATGTTGATAGAGCACTAAAGTCTGCTGAAAAAGGATTAAAGGTTTGGAAAAAAATAACACCATGGGATAGATCTTATATTTTGAGACGTATAGCAGATAAAATAAGAGAAAAAAAAGATGTACTAGCTAAATGGATGACTTTAGAAAATGGAAAGCCCTTAGTAGAAGGTATTGGTGAAACAAATGGTGCGGCTGATATTTTTGAATGGAACGCTGAAGAAACAAAAAGAATTTTTGGTCAAACTATAGAAAGCAGATTTGAAGACACAAGAGTACATGTTTATTATCAACCTGTCGGAGTTGTTGCTGCATTATCCCCTTGGAATTTTCCACTTATTTTAGCGGCTAGAAAGATATCAACTGCACTAGCAGCAGGCTGTTCGGTAATTATTAAACCTGATACAATCACACCTGGCGTAGTGATGGAATTAGTTGATATTTGTAGAGAATGTGGGGTTCCACCAGGAGCAGTTAATCTTTTATCAGGTGATCCTCCAAGTATAGCTTCTCAATTAATTCAATCAGATATAATTAAAAAAATTTCAATTACTGGCTCTGTAAGAGTTGGGAAATTAATTTTAAAACAAGCTGCAGATAAAGTTCAAAGAGTAACAATGGAATTAAGTGGCCATTCTCCTTTTATAGTTTTTGATGATGCTGATATTAAAAAAGCAGCCGATATGGCTATTGCTGCAAAATTTAGAAATAATGGTCAAGTTTGTATCTCTCCTAATAGGTTCTATATTCACGAGTCAAAAAAAGAAGAATTCACAAATTTATTTATAGAAAAAACTAAAAAATTAAAAATTGGAAATGGAATGGATCCAAATACTCAATTAGGTCCACTAACAACTCAAAAAAGATTGGAAGAAATTGAAGAACTAGTTGAAAAAACCAAACAAGAAGGAGCCAAAGTTTTACTAGGTGGTAAAAGACCAGCAGGTTTTAATAAAGGTTTTTATTATGAACCAACAGTTTTTGATGATGTAAAAGATGACTTTACAATCATGAAACAAGAACCATTTGGACCACTAGTTCCAATGTTATCTTTTAAATCTTTTGATGAAGTTATTGAAAGAGCCAATGATCATGACCTTGGCTTATGTAGTTATGTTTGTACTAATTCAATGGAAACAGCTCATTTAGCATCCGAACAGTTAGAGACAGGGTCTGTAGCAGTTAATACTGGAGCGGTTGCAATTGCTGAAGCTCCATTCGGTGGAATTAAACAAAGTGGATATGGCAGAGAAGGTGGATCAATGGCAATAAAAGATTATCTTAATGTTAAATATACTCACATGGGTATTAAGGGTTAACATTTAACCTTAATGAAAAATATAGGATTTATTGGAATTGGTCTTATGGGGTTTCCCATGGCGAAAAATCTTCTTAAGTCTGGTTATAAACTAAAAGCATTTAATAGATCTCAAGATAAAGCAGAGAAATTAAAAGAATTTGGCGCTAAAATTTCAACTTCAATCAAAGATGTAGTTACTAATTCTGACGTAATTATTACAATGTTAACAGATGATGCTGCGGTAGAGAAAGTAATGGGTAGTGATGAATTTATCTCCAACATTAAAGAAAGCGCCACAGTAATTGATATGAGTTCTGTCAATCCCGTTATTACAAAAAAATATGCTGAGATTTTAAAAGAAAAGAATATTAACTATCTAGATGCACCCGTATCTGGAGGAACAATTGGAGCAGAAGAGGCTTCTTTAGCTATTATGGTTGGTGGTGATGAGAAAACATTTAAAAAATGTTATGATCTTCTTAAAATATTAGGCAACCCAACACTAGTAGGCCCAGTATCGTCTGGCCAAATATCTAAATTAGCTAATCAAATTATCGTGGGTGTTACTATTGGAGCTGTAGCAGAAGCAGTCACTTTATGCGAAAAATCTGGAACAAATCCAAGTAAAATGATTGAAGCCTTATCAGGAGGCTGGGCAGATAGTAAAATACTACAAACACATGGAAAAAGAATGATTAATAAAGATTTTACACCCAAAGGAAAAACTACAACACAATTAAAAGATATGACTAATATTATTAATGCTGGAAAAGCAGCTGAAACTCATTTGCCTATTTCTAGCTTAGTTAAAAAAATGTATAAAGATTTAGTAGCAGATGGTCAGGGAAATACAGATCATAGCTCTTTATATAAAGCAATTGAAAAGATAAATAAAAAATGAAATTTTTAAGAATTGGAAAAGTAGGACAAGAAATTCCTGTAGCATTAGATGACGAAGGAAAATACAGAAATTTATCTTCAGTTATTAAAGATTTAAATCCTGAAAGTATTAATTTTGAAACTCTAGATAAAATTAAAGAAATAGATTTGAAGAGTTTGGAAGAAATAAATCAAAATGAAAGAATAGGGTCTTGTATTTCTAGGCCAGGAAATTTTTTTGCAATTGGTTTAAATTATGTTGAGCATGCAAAAGAGACAGGCGCTAAAACACCTGAGAACCCAGTTCTATTTAACAAGTCAGTTCATTCTATAGTTGGACCAAATGACAATGTCCTTATACCCAAGACTTCAAAAAAATTAGATCATGAGGTGGAGATAGCCTTTGTTATAGGAAAAAAAGCAAAAAGAGTTTTAGAAAAAGATGCACAAGATTATATTTTTGGATACTGTATTTGTAACGATGTCAGTGAGCGTGAATGGCAAAAAGAAAAAGGGGGTCAATGGGTTAAAGGAAAATCAGGTGATACATTTGGACCTTTAGGCCCTTATTTAGTAACCAAAGGTGAGATTCAAGATGTTAATAATTTGAACTTAACGCTAGATGTCAATGGTGATAGGCACCAAACAGGTAATACTAATCAGATGATTTTTAATTTTAATTTTTTGATTGCTCATATAACAAGTTTTATAACTTTAATGCCTGGAGATATTGTTACAACAGGCACCCCTCCAGGAGTAGGACTTGGAATGAATCCTCCGGTTTTTTTAAAAGATGGGGATAGAATGGAGTTGTCAATTGATACACTTGGTACACAAAACGCGAAAGTAGTAGCTGAATAAATTTATATGATTGAATTATTTATTGCTTTTGGTGCAGGCCTAATTAGCTTTTTATCACCCTGTGTTTTGCCCCTAATACCAGGTTACATTTCTTTTATTTCCGGAGCATCTTTGGATGAACTACTTAAAAATAAGAAAATAAACTTAATACCTTTAATTCTATTTACCTTAGGTTTTTCTACAGTTTTTATTATATTTGGTGCTGCGGCATCTTATTTGGGTCAAATACTTTTACAAAATTCAGAAACTTTAAGAATAATTGCAGGACTAGTCATCATAATATTCTCTCTACAATTAATTGGAATTATAAATATTAGTTTTTTAAATTTTGAAAAAAAAATTTATACCAAAAAGAATAATAATATTTGGTTTTCTTTTATAGTGGGTATGGCTTTTGGTTTTGGTTGGACGCCTTGTATAGGCCCAATCTTAGGCTCAATTCTTGCGTTGGCCTCCACAGAAGAAACAATATTCAAAGCAGTAGTTTTGCTTAGTTTTTATTCACTTGGGTTAGCAATACCTTTCATTTTATCAGGCTATCTAATGCAAAGATTTATGATGTTTTCTAAAAACTTTAAAAAAAATATTAATCTAGTCACAAAGGGTGGTGGTATAATACTTTTAATAACTGGAGCTCTAATTTTAACAAACCAATTACAAATTTTAGGCTACTATATTTTAAACCATTTACCATTTTTGCAAAATTTCGGTTAATAGGTTAATAATAATCTGAAATTATGAAAATTTATCAAATAGATTCAAGTGCAAGAAAAAAAGGGTCAAGCTCAAGAGCATTAGCAAAAAAATTATTAGAGAAAATCAAAAAACCAGGTGATGAAGTAATTTATAGAGATTTAGATGACGACATGCTTTTTGTCAGTGGCTTAACTGAGTCTGGAATGAAGATTGCAGAAAAAGACCAAACTGAAGAGCATAAAAAAATGTTTAATCTGTCAGATAAACTTGTAAGTGAATTAAAGGAAAGTGATATCATTATAATTTCAGCGCCAATTTATAATTATGGTCCTCCAGCAACTCTTAAAGCTTGGTGTGACCTAGCAGCAAGAATTGGTGAGACTTTCAGGTTTAAACCTAATGGGAGAAGAGAGGGATTGCTTAAAAATAAACAAGCTTATTTAGTAATTACTTCAGGTGGAACTAAATTAAATAGCTCAGAGGATTTTTTAACTCCATGGTTAAAATTCATATTAAATTTCTTTGGAATTGAAAAAGTTGAAGTAATAAGTGCTGATCAAATGGCATTAGATTATGAGAAATCAATTAAAGAAGCTGAAAAGCAAATTGAAAATCTAACATAATGAGCTTATTAAGTGTAAAAGAGTACAAATTATATTCTAACTTTCTAAATATCTTAGCAAAAGACTTAAATAAATTTTATTTTTCAAAACTTAACAAAACTTTCAAGATATCTAACAAACTTAAAGATAAAGGTTATGATCCTGTTACAACATCTGACAAAGCATTTGAAAAATTTATTAGATTAAAAATTAAACAAAAATTTCCAAATCATCAAGTTATAGGTGAAGAATTCGGTCACAAAAAATCAACTAGTGATTACACATGGGTCATAGACCCAATTGATGGAACAAGATCATTTGTAATAGGCAATCCAACGTGGAGTAATTTAATATCTTTAAATTTTAAAGGTAACCCTGTTGTAGGATTAGCAAACTTTCCAATACTAAATAAATACTATTTAAATCTTGATAATAAAAACTCTTTTGTTTTTGAAAAAGGTAAAAAAAGAAAAATCTCTGTTTCAAAAAATATACCATTTAGTCAGGTAAAAGTATCAGGAGCATTTCATGGAGCGATCTCTCTTAAACAACAAATGTTAATTCCTAAAGTTTTAAGATTAATGCAATTTCCAACTGCAGATGCGTTAAGCTACTCCCATTTGTGTGAGGGAAAAATTGATGTTGTCTTTCAAGCAACTAATAAAATTTGGGATATCCACCCACTGATGCCAATTATAAAAGCTGCAGGAGGTATTGTAACAACTTGGGATAATAGAGATGCAGTTAATGCTGGAAGTATTTTAGTTTCAGCGAATCAATCTATTCATAATAAAATGCTTAAACTTTTAAAGCCAGTTTCAAAATAAATGCATATAAGAGCTAAAAAAATATTAGATTTTTGGTTTAAAGAAACTCCACCAAAAAAAAGATTTCAAAAACATAAAGATTTTGATGAACTGATAAAAAAAAATTTTTTAAAAGATTATGAGCTAGCAAGCACAAACGAGTATGACGATTGGCAAGACAGCCCTCTTGGTTCTTTAGCTCTAATTATTTTATTTGATCAATTTTCAAGAAATATGTTTAGAGATGAATCAAAAGCTTTTAACCAAGATCATAAAGCAAGGTTGATAGTTAACGACTCTGTTTATGCTGGATTTTTAGATAAAATGGATCAAGATCAAAGATTATTTATGATACTACCACTGATTCATAGTGAGGAGGTTACAGACCATGATATGGCCTACTATTTACTCGATAAATACTTAAAAGATCATCCAGATTTAATTAGTATTAAAAAGTTTTGGAAAGATCATACATTAGCAATTAAGAAATTTCATAGATATCCTCATCGAAACTTAGTGTTAGATAGAAAATCTACTCCTAAGGAAATAGAGTTTCTAGCTCAACCAAATTCATCCTGGTAAAATGTTCACTAAGTGAAAAAATAAAACAAGGTATTCAATCTTTGCATTGCTGTAGTGACAATATGTCATTTTAATATTGAAATTTGCTGTCTATAAGGAGCGGATAGAATTCAAAAATTAACATTATCTTCTCTCTCTATTAGATAGTTAATATTAACTTCCCTCTAAAGAGGGAAGTTTCTTATTGTCAATATCCCCACTGAATAATATAAATTTTAAATGAATTTCAAATTTGTTTATAAAATCTGTACCAAATCTGAATGGCAAGAGATTAAGAAAAAGGGTCAATTAACTGGTTCTAAAAAAGATTTAGAAGATGGTTACATTCATTTTTCTAGCGATGATCAAATTGTCGGAACTCTTAAAAAATTTTACCAAAATCAAAAAGATTTAATTTTATTAAAGATAGACACTTTAAAACTAGATCATTTAGTTTGGGAACAAGCATCAGATGGAACTATGTTTCCACATTTATATTCACCATTAGAAATTTCTAATGTTGTTGATGAATTTGATATTACTTTAGATGATGCTGGTGCTCACGTCTTACCATCTATTTTTTAACTTATCTTTTAAGGGGTTCACCCTTCCGGAAAGCCCAAAAGAGTTCCCCTGTAAGTCAGCGGTTTACGCTAAAATCTATAATAATAGATTTTTTATTTTCTATGGTCTTATTAGGTCTTTGATTATTTAATCACACCAGTTATGTGTCAGGTGGTGATAAGTTCATAATCAACCTCCTTTATTGATATTTAGATAATATCATTTATAAAAATTGTATTCAAAACATTTATTTTACTTTATGTGAAATAAATTAATTGTATGCAACTTAGCAAAGTAATAAGATTTCGATAATTTAAAAAGTTCTTCTTACAATATTTTTTTCCGTAAAACTTTTACTATTCTTTTTATAACTAATCTTTTGAGGCAATTTAATTAACTAGAGGTTTTATAATTGGAGCCACAGTAAATGCTGAAAATAAAGCAACTGGAAAAGCAAATAACCAAGAGCTAAAATATCTTTCTAAAAAACCATCACTGATACCAGTGTTTACTGCAGTAACTACTCCACTCATTATAACGCTAATTCCAAATGACATAAAAATCATTAACAAGTGTTGTGAATATTTTTTTGAAATAATAATTAATTATTTCCTAATAAGTTAACCATTAATACACCTACTATAATTAAACTTAAACCTATCATTGAATAAAGATTTGGTATTTGATTAAATCTGATGACACCAACAATTACAGTTGAGATAATTGTTAATCCCGCAAATGATGCGTAAGTAACTCCCATTGGGATATTTTTCATTACCATTGATAGTGCATACATACATGAAACGATTGTAATTGCAGTGATAATACTTGGAATTAGAAGAGTGAACCCTTCAGCACTTTTTGCAAAACTATTTGATGTGACACCTAAAAAAACAGCTAAAATCAGAAATAAATATGAAGTTGTCATGTTCATTTAATTACCTTAAATGAAATCTTTTTAAAATTATATAACTACTTTAAAACCTTCAAAATCAGGCAATCCTACATAGCCATCAAAATTGGGTGGTCCAAGATATAAATTTCCTTGTGGTGTTGGATTTTTATGAGCTAATTGAAATGAATCAGATTTTGTCCAGTTAATAAAGTCACTCTCAGTATTCCATTCACTATGAAAAATATAAAGCGAGAATTCTTTATTTACGTTACCTTTGAATAAGTTGAATTTCTTAAAGCCTTTCACACCATGAGTCTCTTGTTCACGATTTTTCCAAGCTGTTTCAAATTCATTTTCTTTGCCAGATATAACTCGAAGTCTACTCATTGCTAAATACATAAAATCTTATTTATTTGCTATTTAAAGTTGGGACCACTTAAGAAAATCCCAACTCTATTAATTAAGGAGATTAACTTTACAATCGATGTAGTCAAAATATACATGAAGCTTTACCGTGACAAACAGTACTTTTATTAATATTTTTAATTACCACCAACCCATTACTCTGCCATTACCAGCAATAATTAAGAGACAAGTTAGAACATGAAGTAGAACCCAGAATGTTCTAAAAGCTAATGCTTTCTTAACATCTGTTTGTTTAATAGGTAAAAACTCAGGCTTATCTTCATCATTAATACCAATTGGCATTCCAACTGTTCTAGCCCATATTTTTAACCAACGTCTTTGACCAGTCATATTTTTAATTTTTGTATTATTTATTAATTTTGTAACTACGTTTTTTAATTGATTTGAAGAAGTAGTGCAATTTTAGAAAAACTATTTGATATGACACTTAAATAACAGTTAATATTAAGAATGCGTACAAATTAGCGAGATTCATTTAATAGCTTTAAATGAAATCCCGCTAAATATATAATTATTTGTTAACTTTTAAAAAGCTCCATAGCTTTACCTAATAATTCTTCTGATTTTGCATGGTCACCAGCATCATGTGCTGCCATACCTTGATCTCTTAGCATTTGTGCTTCTGCAATTTTATCATCTATGCTTTTTGCCATCATTGGGCAAGAACCTGCATAAACAGAACTTGTGAAAAGTACTAAGAATAATGTTATTACTATTTTTTTCATATGTTTCCTTTGTTTGTAATTAAAGTAAATAAGACAATATGAATTTCTCATACTATTAACATAACCATTATTGTCACTTTGCATGTGCAAAATGCCTCAACGAGTTATTTAGTTTAAAGTAACAAATTCCTCAGAAGATGTTGGATGTATGGCTGTTGTGTTGTCAAAGTCTTTTTTAGTAGCCCCAGCAGTTAAAGCAACAGCTAAACTTTGAATAATTTCAGGACTGTCTTGGCCCAACATATGAATTCCTAAAACTTTATCAGTTTTCTCATCAACTAATAGCTTCATTAAAATTTTAGGTTTTTTATCAGCAAAAGTATATTTCATCGGTGAGAATTGAGTTTTAAATGTTTTAACTTTAATTCCTAGTTTTAGGGCTTCTTCACTAGTTATACCAACGGTAGATAAAGGTGGATCTGTGAAAACAGTGGAAGGTATATTTTTATGTGAAGCAGATCTTTTATTGTTACTAAATTCAGTGTCTGCAAACGCATGACCTTCTCTAATTGCAACAGGAGTTAAGTTGATCCTGTCAGTTACGTCACCTATTGCATAAATATGATCAATATTTGTTTTTGAAAAATCATCAACAATAATAGCCCCATTTTTTTTCTGCAGAATACCAATCTTATCAAGATTGAGTTGATCAACATTTGGAGATCTTCCAAGGGCTGATAAAACACAGGCTACTTTTACACTGGGTCCTTGTTTAATTTTGATTTCTAATCCTTCATTTGTTTCAACAATATCTTCAATATTTGTATTAAATTTTATATCAATTCCTTTTTTGATCATTTCATCCTGTAGTAAATTAGTTAAGTCTTGATCAAAACTTTTTAAAATTCTTTCACCACGGTAAATTAAAGTCGTTTTAACTCCTAAACCGTTCATTATGCATGCAAATTCAACTGCGATATAGCCAGCACCTAAAATATAAATATCCTTAGGTAGTTTCTTGATGTGAAAGATATCATCTGATGTCAAAACTTTATCTTTTGCAGTATAAGCAGGCTTGTTACAAATTCCACCTGATGCTATTAAAATTTTTTTTCCTTTAAATACTTCATTGTTTATTTCTATTATCTGAGAATCTTTAAACGATGCATAGCCATCAATTCGATCAACTTTATTTTTTTCTAAAATAGACTTGTAAATATTATTTAATCGTTCAATTTCTTGATCTTTGTTTTTAATTAATGTTTGCCAGTTAAAAGGGATTTGATCTGGAACCTCCCAACCATAAGATTTGGCAGTATCAAAGTCACTATTAAACTGGGCAGCATAAGTAAAAAGTTTTTTTGGAACACACCCCCTATTAACGCAAGTACCTCCATAATTTAAGCCCTCTGCAATTAAAACTGTAGCTCCATGATTTGCTGCAATTCTTGCAGCTCTTACGCCACCAGATCCAGCACCAATAACAATTAAGTCGTATTCTTTCATATAAAATTATTACCATTCTAACCTAAATAATGATTTAATTTTTTAAAATGTTATTTTTGTCGCGATTAAGTTTTTTAGTTTCCACAAGGCATTCTTATATAAATTTATTTGTATTTTAATTCTTTACTGTGCGCTTAAAGCTTACGAGATTTAATAAAAGTGCTGTATTGTAGTGGTATTTTAAAATACCAAATTTATGATTGAACACTTTAACGGAATTATTTATCTAATTGTTTTTACTATGCATTTTCTAGCTTACGCAGTCTATGGATACAGATGTATTGTTTCTACTAAATCTTTCTTAGATCAATATGATGTTGATCACTCAGCAGCTACAATGACTAGATTTTTTGGAGCTATGTTTTTGGGTTCAGTGATAATGGCATTATATATTATTTTTATAAGACCAATGATTCATGGTGATATTGGCTTAGAGAATACTTGGGCATTTTTTAACTTAATCTTTTTACAAAATTTATCAGCTTTCTTGGTTGGATTTTATAGTATTAAAATAAGCAAACTTGGTAATAATGAAAAGACTTCTGTAGAAGGTATTATAGCTCCAGGGATATTAACTTTGCTTAGTGCAATCCTTTGTTATGGATTGGCAGATAAAATATATTCTTAAATCCAATGAGGAAAGGGTAGCCCTTTTTCTTGTAAAAATTTCTTATTAAACATTTTAGTTGAATATTTATCGCTTCTATCACAAAGGATTGTGACGATAGTTTTACCAGGCCCAAGTTCTTTGCCCATTTTAATAGCTCCAGCAATATTAATTCCACAACTAGTACCTAGGCTTAAACCTTCGTTTTCAATTAAATCATATAATATTGGAAGCGCTTCATGATCATCAATAGAGTAGGCGTCATCAATTTTAGCATCTTCAAAGTTTTTAGTAATTCTACTTGAGCCTATGCCTTCTGTAATTGAGCCACCTTCAGATTTTAACTCACCATTCTTTATATAGTTATAAAGAGCAGAACCTTTAGGATCTGATAGAAATATTTTAATATCTTTATTCTTTTCTTTAAGAGCATTACTTACTCCAGAAATTGTTCCACCAGTTCCAGATGAACATACAAAGCCATCCACTTTACCTTCGGTTTGTTCCCAAATTTCTTGCCCAGTGCTCTCATAATGACCTTTAGCATTTGCAACATTGTCAAACTGATTGGCCCAAACAACACCATAATTATTTGATGGTCTTAGTTCATTAGCAAGTTTTGCTGCAACCTTTACAAAATTAGTATCATCTTTATATGGTTTTGCAGGAACCAATCTAAGATCAGCACCCATATTTCTTAGCAAGTCTTTTTTTTCTTGAGTTTGATTGTCATTCATCACAATTATCGTTTTATAACCAAGTGAATTACCAAGAAGACATAAGCCTATACCAGTATTACCAGCAGTACCTTCAACAATAGTTCCACCTTTTGAAATTAATTTTTTATTTTCAGCATCTTTAATTAAAGCAAGTGCAGCTCTATCTTTAACAGAACCACCTGGATTCATAAACTCAGCTTTACCATAAATATTACAACCAGTAATTTCCGAAGCTGTTCTTAATTTGATTAGTGGTGTATTACCAATGCCTGAAATAAAATTATCATGAGAATTTTTCATTAGTTAGAAGTATCTTTATCTACCTCTTCAACAGCATAAGGTTTAAATTCTTTTGTGGCTGTTCCAACATTCTTTGCGGGTATCCCAACCATTACTGCATTTTCTGGAACATCTTTAGTCACTACAGCATTTGCTCCAACTTTAGCATTAGCTCCAATTACTACTGGTCCTAATATTTGAGCACCGGAACCTACTACAACACAATCATTTAGTGTTGGATGTCTTTTAACCATTCTTTGTTGGTTTGAATTAATACTTGGCGCTATTCCACCTAGTGTTGCCATATGATAAATCGTTACATTATTACCAATTTCGGATGTTTCACCGATAACAACACCCATTCCATGATCAATGAATAAATTTTTTCTAATTTTAGCACCTGGATGAATTTCTATACCTGTTAAAAATCTTGATAGTTGAGAGATAAATCTCGCAATAAGATCAAACTTTGCTAGATAAAAAAAGTTAGCAATTCTATGAAAAAAAACTGCCTTAACTCCTGGATAGGTTAAAATTAAACTTAACTTAGACTTAGCGGCAGGATCTCTATCAATTATAGATTGTAAAAAATCACTCATAGTGTGCTTAGGTTGACCTATTGATTAATAATTAGTTATGATTTATATAATGACTAAATGTGTAATTTAAAGGAAAAAAATTAATGTACAAAAATACTAACTGCTTCCATTTAGCAATACCATGTGGTGATTTAGAAAAAGCTAAACATTTTTATAATGAGGTTTTAGGTTGTAGATTAGATAATTCAGCTCAGGAATGGGCAGATGTAGATTTTTGGGGAAATGAGTTAACTCTTCATGCAAGTGAGCATAAGCTTGAAAATGAGAGACATGATGTGGATATGGGTAATGTTTCTGTACCTCATTTTGGTGTGCATCTATCGAGAAAAAATTTTAATGATCTTAAAAATAGACTTAAAGAAAAAAATGTTAAGTATCATGACGAACCTTACCTAAGATTTAAAGGAACTGAATACGAACAAGAGACGATGTTCGTTCAAGATCCAAATAATAATGTTCTAGAGATCAAAACACTTACAGCTAATCCAGATTAGTATCTTTACTATAAAGAGTTTTTAGAATACTTTTTCACCATAAAATGAGTCCAGATTACAAAGCAATAGCAGCTAAATTAAAGTTTGAAGGTAGAGCCTTTATTGGTGGAAAATATGTTGATGCCATTGATCGTGAAAAATTTGAAAATATTAATCCAGCAACTGGTGAAACTCTTTGTTCTGTAGCAAAGTGTAATCATAAAGATGTTGATTTAGCAGTTAAAGTTTCAAGAAAAGCTTTTAACAGTGGTGTTTGGTCAAGAACATCTCCAGAATTTAGAAAAGATATATTACTAAAGCTTGCAGAACTATTAAGACAAACAGGTGAAGAAAATTCAGTTCTTGAATGTGTAGATACTGGAAAATTAATTGGTGATTGCATTAATGAAGTTGCAAATGATGCTCCAATGCATTTTCAATGGTATGGAGAATTAATAGATAAAGTATTTGGTAAAGTTGGACCAACTGAACCATCACTAACTAGTTTAATTGTTAAAGAACCAATTGGTGTGGTTGCAGGTGTTGTTCCATGGAATTTCCCTTTAATGATGGCAGTATGGAAAATGGCTCCAGCATTAGCAGCAGGTTGTTCAGTCATAATTAAACCAGCAGAAGATACACCGTTAACTGCAATTAGAGTTGCACAAATTGCTAAGGAAGCTGGAATTCCAGATGGAGTTCTTAATATAGTTCCAGGTTTTGGAGATGTAGGAGAAGCACTTGGAAGACATCAAGATGTTGATGCAGTTTCATTCACAGGTTCAACAGAAGTTGGTGGATTATTTATGAAATATTCAGGTGAAAGTAATTTAAAAACAATCGGTTTAGAGATGGGTGGAAAAAGTCCATTCATAGTTTTAGAAGATGCAAAGATTACAGATGATTTAATTGATAATGCAATTAATTCTGCTTTTTGGAATGGTGGTCAAAACTGTTCTGCAAATATGAGACAGATAATTCATAGTAAAGTTAAAGATGAATTTTTAGACAAAGTTTCAAAAAAAGTAAAAGCTCTTAAAGCTGGAGATCCACTAGATCCAGAGAGTAATATGGGATCAATGATTTCTAAAAAACATTTAGCAACAGTAGATGATTATATTCAGAAAGGTATTGATGAAGGGGCTAAACTTTTATTCGGTGGTGTCTCAAGTGGAGAGCAAAAAGGATTTTATGCAAAACCAACTTTATTTGATGGTTTAAAAGAAAATATGACAATTGCTCAGGAAGAAATTTTTGGTCCAGTATTGGGAGTGCTTACAATTAATAGTGATGAAGAAGCATTAAAAATAGCAAGTAACTCTAAGTACGGTTTGCATGCTAGTGTTTTTACTCAAGACATTGATAGAGCCTTTCACATGGCTAAAAGTCTTCCTTGTGGAACTGTTTCGGTTAATACTTTCTCAGAGGGAGATATTAAAACACCATTTGGTGGATACAAACAATCAGGTTCATTAAGTAGAGACCAGGGTACAGAAGCTCTAGATCAGTACCTTCAAACTAAGACTATTTGGATTAGTCACCAATAATAAATCATAACAATGAGATAAAAGAACTGTTTTTGTCTTTGACACGCTCAAAAGTTTTAAGTTATGCTTCGTTTTTTAAATTAATCGAGAGGGATATGATGAAAATAATAAAAACTACACTTGTAGCTGGTTTAATTTCTTTGTTTGCTACTTTTTCAACATTTGCTGAAAAAGTTAAAATAGGAGATCCAGGTTGGACAGGTGCTACGGCTATTGCAAATTTATTAGCAGCAGTTGTTAATGACAAAATGGGTGGAGAAGCAGAATTAGTTCCAGGAAACAACACTGCAATCTACGGTGCAATTGATAGAAGCAAAGGTGAAATAGAAGTTCACCCTGATATCTGGTTACCTAATCAACAGGCTTATACTAACGATCTAGTTCCTAAAGGAACTCTTAAGTTAAGTTCAAAACCTTACGAAGGAAATCAAGGATATTGTGTGTCTCAACAATTTGCTAAAAAAATGAACATTACAGCAATTGAAGACTTAGCTAGACCAGAAGTTGTTAAAGCAATGGACAGTGATGGAAATGGTAAAGGTGAATTTTGGATTGGTGCTGATGGATGGGCTTCTGCAAATGTAAATCAAGTTAAACTTAGAGATTATGGTTTATATGATGCAGGTATTGAACCTATTAGAGCTGCTGAAGCTGTAAAAAATACAAGAGTACTTGACTCAATTAAAAAAAATGAAGGTTATGCGTTTTATTGTTACAAGCCGCATGCAATTTGGGGAATGGCTGACGTAGTTATGTTGACAGAACCAAAACATGATCCAGCTAAATACAAAATGGTTCAGCCTAAAGAAGACGCTGACTGGTACAAAAAATCTTATGTTGCATCAAAAGATGCACTTAAAAAAATCCAAATTGGTTGGGGTACTTCTTTAGAAGCAAAATCGCCAGCGATTGTTGAGTTTTTTAAGAACTTTCAGTTAACAGGAGATGATGTGTCAGCTATGGCGTACGCAATTTCAGTTGAAAAAAAACAACCAGCTGATGTTGCTAGAACATGGATGAAAAATAACAAATCTAAAGTTGATGGTTGGTTAGGACTTTAAGTTAAATTAAATTTTTACCCGGCGACTTTGATTTGTTGCCGGGTATATTTCTTAAAAAAAATTATTAAATTTTCGAACGGATCTGATGGACTCAGCTATTGAAATAAAAAATGTTTGGAAGATATTTGGTAACAATTCCAAAGATGCATTAAATGCCATTCAAAATGAAAATATTTCAAAACAAGAAGCTTTAGAAAAATATAATTCAGTAATTGGTGTATCTGATGTCTCTTTTAATGTTAAAAAGGGAGAGATTTTTTGTGTAATGGGTCTTTCTGGCAGTGGTAAATCTACTTTAGTTAGGCATATCAATAGATTATTAGAACCAACTTCAGGTCAAATTTTGATCAATAATGTTGATGTAATGAAGTTTGACGTAAAAAGTTTGCAAGATCTAAGGAATAAAAAGATAGGTATGGTTTTTCAAAACTTTGCTCTGATGCCCCATAGATCAGTATTAGATAATATAGCAATGCCACTTGAAATAAGAGGTATCAGTAAAAATGATAGATTGGATGCTGCTAATAAAATTTTAGATATCGTAGAGCTTCAGGGGTGGGGAAATAAATTTGCTCATGAATTGTCGGGTGGAATGCAACAAAGAGTTGGATTGGCAAGAGCTTTAGCTGCAGATCCTGATGTTTTATTAATGGATGAACCATTTAGTGCACTAGACCCATTAATTAGAAGACAGCTTCAAGCAGAATTTATCAAACTTTCAAAACAAATGAAAAAAACAACAGTATTTATAACTCATGACTTAGATGAAGCAGTAAGGGTAGGTCATAGAATTGCAATCATGAGAGATGGAAAGGTTATCCAAATAGGGACACCAGAAGAAATAGTTATGAAGCCAGCAGACGGTTATGTAGCAGACTTTGTTAAGGGAATTTCTAGATTAAAAATTGTTCAAGCAAAATCCATCATGCAGCCTGTAGAAAAATTTGAAAAGGAATTTGGATCAATAGGTAAAAATTTAGAAAGTGTTCATGAAAATATTTTATTAAATAAATTAATAGAAAAATCTTCAATTAAAGATGAGCCAATATTAGTGATTAATAGTGATAACAAAAATATTGGTGTAATAACTCAGGCAGATTTACTCAAGGCAGTCGTAGAGGGTAGCGATGGAGAATAAAGCACTTAGAAACCCTTCTAGAGATGAGCTGATTACTGATTTTGTAAAAAGTAATCCAGATTATTATATAAAAGAGTTTAAAAAAATTGGTAGTAAACCAACTTACTCATTTTCATTTAATTTATTTGCATTTATTCTTGGACCAATTTGGTTTGGAATGCGTAATGTTTGGAATTGGACTTTAGCTTTTTTAATTATTGAAACTTTTTCAGTAGTACAAATTATTAGAGGCTTATTTGGTAATATCACTACAGATGCCATTGCTAAAGTTGAACAAGTTAAAGGCACAATAGCTTTTAGGAATAAACAATTAGAAGCTGCGATAGAAAATAATCCAGACAAAATTGATGTTTTTAAGAGAAATATAAAGTCTTTAGAGGATGCTATGCAAGGTTATCTTGATGAAATTACAAGAGTAGAAGCATCTGCAATTTGGATTGCAATGTTTGGTTTTATTTTATTGATAGCCGTTAAGATTACCCAAGGTGTTTTGGCAAATTCAATTTTAGAAAAGAAATATTCAGAGTGGCTATCTGATAAATCTATTCATCCAGGTATGCAGATGAAAAATTACATCTTAAGTAGTATTTTTACTTCTGTTATAATGATTTTCACAGTTATCCATTATAGTTTTCCAGGCTTACTTCAGTTAATGGATACGTTCCCAACTCATCCGGAAATAAGATTATTTTCAATTAAATGGATAGAAATTATTTTTGACTATGCAGTTGTTAAAGGAGATGTGATTTTTACAGCCATAACAATTGCTATTAGGTCGGTATTAGATTTCTTAGAATTACTGTTTGTTAAAACACCATGGATCGTAATTATAACTGCAATTGTAACCTTAACTGGCTTATCAGCAGGACCAAGAGCTGCTATTTATTCAACAGGATTTTTGTGCTACATGGGTTTTTTAGGTTTTTGGGTTAAAGCAATGACAACACTTGCTTTATTAGGAACAGCTGCAATTTTAAGTATAGCAATTGGAATTCCACTTGGAATTTTTTGTGCAAGACGACAAAAATTTTATTCATTAATTAGACCTATAATGGATTTCATGCAAACAATGCCAGCCTTTGTATTTATGATTCCAGTAATAGCATTTTTTGGGACTGGAAAGGTTGCAGCGGTAATTATTACAATGATTTTTGGAGGTACACCTGTTGTAAGACTTACAGTTTTAGGGTTACGTGGAGTGCCAGAAACAATTCGAGAAGCAGCTATCGCTTACGGTGCAACTAAATGGTATTTATTAAGAAAAGTAGATCTACCACTAGCCACACCTTCAATTTTAGCAGGTGTTAATCAAACGGTAATGTTAAGTTTAGCTATGGTAGTTGTGGCATCTCTAATAGGTGCGAAAGGTTTAGGTCAAGATGTTCTTGAAGCATTACAGTATGCTAACGTTGGACAAGGTATACTAGCTGGTATAGCCATTTTATTTGTAGCATTAATACTTGATAGAGTTGTTCAGGGTAAAAAAAGAGTTTAATAAAACTTAATGGAATATTTATTATTAGGTTTTATTACAGGGCTTAGTTTAATCTTAGCGATTGGTGCCCAAAATATTTTTGTAATAGAACAAGGATTAAAAAAACAATATATATTTCTTGTTTGTATAATTTGCTCAATATCTGACTTGTTATTAATATTTTTAGGTATTTTTTTATTTCAATATTTTGGTAATTTTTTTAATTCTACAATAGAGCTTATTTTAAATATTCTCTTATTTATATTTTTAGCACATTTCATTTATGGAAAGATATCTATTCAAAAAAATAAGATTAATTTTAATCAAGAGGTAAAAAACATCTCATTAACAGAGATAATAACTAAAACTCTAGCTTTTACATATCTCAATCCACACGTCTATTTAGATACAGTATTCTTTTTAGGAAACTTTTCTAAAAATTTATTAGTTATTGATAAATACTATTTTGGAATTGGGGCCTCGATAGCATCATTTCTTTTCTTTTTTACAATAGGATATCTTTCAAAATTTTTATCTAAATACCTTCAAAGTGATAAAATATGGAGAAAGATTAATCTATTTATAATATTTTTTATGAGTCTATTAGCTTTGTTAGTTTTATTTGAAATAATTAATTAGAAAAACCATATTTTCTAAGTCTTTCATCAGCAGTTCTTGCATGAGCTTCCATGCCTTCGTATCTTGAAATTCTAGCACAAGCAGCTCCCACAGTTTTTGTAGATTCTTTAGTCATTCTTTGGAAACTTAATGTTTTAATAAACTTACCAACAAATAAACCACCAGTGTAACGACCTGCACCTTTAGTAGGTAATATATGGTTTGTTCCTGAGCATTTATCTCCATACGCTACAGTTGTTTCTTCACCAATAAATAGTGATCCGTAGTTTTTTAGTCTTTTATGAAACCATTCTAAGTTTTCAGTTTGAACTTCCAAGTGTTCTGGAGCGTACTCATCACTGATTGTTGCCATTTCCTCATCAGTATCACAAAGAATAACCTCACCATAATCTCTCCAAGCAGCTTCAGCACTAGTTCTTGGAACCTCAGGTAAATCAGCAATTAATTCTGGAACTCTTCTCATCACTTCATCGGCAACTCTTTTACTCGTAGTGTACAACCAAGCGGGAGAATTATAACCATGCTCTGCTTGACCAACTAGGTCAACAGCAACCATTTCCGCATCTGCTTTATCATCTGCAATAACAGCAATTTCTGTTGGACCTGCAAATAAATCAATTCCAACTTTACCAAATAAAATTCTTTTTGCTTCTGCAACAAATTGGTTTCCAGGACCAACTATAATATCAGCTGAAGGGTTATTAAATAATCCATTAGTCATTGAAGCGATACCAGGTACACCACCTAAATTTAAGATTACATCAGCTCCACAAAGATCAGCTGTATAAACTATAGTTGGATGAGCACCAACACCTTCTTTGGGAGGGCTACATGCAATTACATTTTTTACACCTGCAACTTTTGCAGTTGTTACACTCATAACAGCAGAGGCTATGTGAGCATATCTACCGCCAGGTATATAACAACCTGCAGTATTAACAGGAATTAACCTTTGACCTGCAAATAAACCTGGAGAAAGTTCAACTTCAAAATCTTGTCCATAATTTTTTAATTGTGCTTCAGCAAATGTTCTAACTCTGTCGTAAGAAAATTGAATATCATCTTTAGTTTTTTGGTCTAGGTTTTTTTTAATTTCTTCAATTTTTTCTTTAGAAACAATAATATCACCATCATACTTATCAAATTTTTTTGTAAGATCTATACAAGCCTGCTCTTTATTTTCTTCAATATCTTTTAATAAACCTTTAACAATTTCTGTAGTTTTTGTATCATCTGTTGATGATGTCTTAGGTGATTTTTTTAAATAAGTTATAGCCATAATTCTCTCTCATTAATTTGAAGTTATTATTTAAAGCATTAATAAAGTTATTTCAATCAAGAATTAGTCTAAAGCAACAACAGCTGCAGCGATTGATGCCAATCTTGCTGGCGCTTCGTCAGATCTACTAGTTATTACGATTGGAACTTTTCCACCTATCACAACACCAGCCGCACAAGCACCCATAAAATATATCATCATTTTAACTAAACTATTTCCAGTTTCAACACTTGGAACTAGTAATACGTCTGCTCGACCAGCAACAATATTTTTAACACCTTTGATAGCTGCAGATTTTTTTGAAATACTATTATCAAATGCCAAGGGACCAAAAACGTCAGCATTTAAATTATCTTCTTTTGCAAGTTTTGTAATTTCATGTGCATCAATTGAACTTGGTACACTATCTAAAACTTCCTCTGTTGCAGAAAGAATAGCAACTTTGGGTCTCTCAATTCCTATACGATTTGAAAAATTAATTACATTTCTTAAAATATGCATTTTTGTTTTTACATTTGGTAAAACATTTAAAGCACCATCAGTAATTATAAGTGGGTTATCGTCCTTTGTAGTGGTCATGTGCCAAATGTGGCTTAGTCTAGTTTTTCCAAGTAAATTATATTCTCTTTTTAAAGCTTCTTTCATCAAAACATCTGTGTGAATATGACCTTTAACAATAATTTTTACCTTATCTTCACTTGCAAGTTTTGCTGCTATTGATGCTGTATTATTTTCCACAGGTTCATCGATTATTTCATAAGAAGAAATATCCCATTTTAATTGCTCTGCACATTTTATGATTTCTTTTTTATCTCCTATAAAAATAGGTGTAATAAGATTTTCTTTTACAGCATCTTGAACTGAGAGCATGGGCAAGGGTAAACCTGCATTAACTATAGCAGCATTCACTCCCTTTTTTTTATGGGCATGATCTAGTAGGTTATTGGGACAAACGATTTCTTTATTTGAAAGCATGAGGTAAATTTAGACTGTATTAACAAAAAGTATATACTGTAAATTAATAATGATTAAGCCCTTTAAAATAAATATTCCTGATAAAACACTCTTAGAAATTTACACTAAAGTGAAAAATTATCCATGGCACGAAATGCCTGATGACGGTGGTTGGAAATATGGAAGTAATCTTGATTATATGAAGGAGATCTCAAGTTATTGGGTTAATGATTTTGACTGGAGAAAACACGAAGCAGAAATAAATAATTTTTCAAATTTTACAACTATTGTAGATGACATTGAAATGCACTTTATTCATGAAAAAGGTAGTGGTTCTAACCCAACTCCATTACTTCTTATGCATGGATGGCCTGGATCAGTTGTAGAATTTTTACATATAATTGAAAAACTTGCACATCCTGAAAAATTTGGTGGAAATGTAGAGGATGCATTTGATGTTATAGTGCCATCTTTACCCGGATTTGGGTTTTCAGGTAGACCGTCTAAGCCAATAGGTCCTAGAAAAATGGCAGCTATTTTAAATAAACTAATGACAGAAAATCTTGAATATAAAAATTATTTGGCACAAGGTGGAGATTGGGGAGCAACTATTGCTAATTGGATAGGTTACGATCATTCTAAAACCTGCAAAGCTATTCATATTAATTGCTTAACTATGCGTCACCAAGAAGGAACCAAAACTAAAAAAGAAGAAGAGTGGCAAAAAAGATTTGATAAAGATCAAATCATGCAGGACGGTTATAGAACCCAGCAAGCAACAAAACCACAAACATTGAGTTATGGAATGATGGATAGTCCTGTTGGAGTTGCGGCTTGGATTATTGAAAAAATGTATTCTTGGTCAGATTTAAAAAATGAAGATATTGAAAGTGTTTATTCAAAAGATATATTATTAGCTAACATTATGGTTTATATAGTTACAAAAACTTTTAATACAGCTTCTTGGATTTATTATGGAAGAAGAGAGGAGGGTGGACGTTTTTTTCCGAATGATTTTAAAAAGATAGAAATTCCAACAGGAGCTGCAATTTTTCCAGCTGAGATGTCAGAGTGGCCTCCAAAATCTTATGTTGATAGAATTTTTAATATTACTCAATGGACAGTAATGCCAAGTGGGGGTCATTTTGCAGCCCTTGAGGAACCAGAGCTTCTTGTTAATGATCTTGTTAAATTTTCAAGAACTGTTCGTTAACTAAATACCCTGTAAATATTCCAAGTCTTTCATAACAACTTTTGTAATATGAATTTCTTTTTTAAGATTATTTTTAAATCTGTTGAACTTACTTTGTCCAGGGTAAAGAATTTCTTTAATACCCTTAATCTTAGGAAGTCTTTTGATTGTTTTAATATTATCTTTTATTCTTTTATTAAAAGAATTACCCACAAACAAATTAGGTTTTAAAACAAAGAATAAATGACCAATATTTTGTGGACCACTAAAATCAGTGAATGGATCCTTAACTCTACCTGCATGATTACCACCTGTTAATACACCACTTAAAATATCAACCATCCAAGCTAATCCTGATCCTCTAAAACCAGCTATAGGTAATTGAACACCTTCTAATGCTTTTTTAGGGTCTGTTGTTGGCTTGCCAAATTTATCTAAAGCAACACCTTCAGGAATTTTTGTTCCTTCTCTTGCAGCAACTCTAATTTTTCCTCTATTAATCATTGATATTGAAGTATCTAAAATAAAAGGAACTTTAGAACCCGTTGGTGTTCCAAAACAAATAGGGTTTGTTCCAAATAAACTTTTTAAAGCCCCATGTGGAGCAACTGCTGGAGGTGCATTAGTAAACACCATTACCATAAAACCTTTTTTGACTGCTTGTTCAGCGTAATAACCAGACAAACCATAATGACCACTGTTTTTTACAGCAACTAAACCGATTCCAGTTTTTTTAGCATTACCTATTGCTGTCTTAATAGCGATATCTGCAGCAACAAAACCAATACTATTATTTGCATCAACATGCGCAATTGATTGAGATATTTTTTTAACTTTAATTTTAGCTCTGGGATTAATTACTTTTTTAGAAATTCTATCACAATACATCTTAAGTCTGGATAAACCATGTGACGGAGCTCCAACTAATTCAGCATTGATCAAGGCTTCAGCACAAATCGTAGCGTGGTCTTTGCTCATCTTATGATTAATAAAGATAGTTTTAATAATTATTTTTAATTTGGAAGAATTCATAATTTAAAAAAAGATTATTTAACCTTTACCATGCCATGGAATTGTTTTAGTAATTATTTTTCTTAAAGCAATGTCAAACAAAAGACCAAGCATCCCCATTACAAAAATAGTTATCCAAATCACCTCATATTGAAAATATTTTTTAGCAACATTTTCAACAAATCCAATACCTGTTGTTCCAGCTAAAAATTCTGCTGCAACCAAAGTCCCCCAACACATTCCAACTGCAACTCTTACTCCTGTTAAAATTTCAGGTAAAGAGTTTGGAAAAATAACATATCTTAATATTTGCCATTTCGATGCTCCAAGCGAGTGAGAAGCATGAATTTTAGATAACTGAGTTCCAGAAGCACCAGCTCTAGCTGAGATAATCATAATTGAAAAAGAAACCATAAATAATAAGAATACTTTTCCAACGTTATCAATTCCAAATACAGTAATAACTAATGGAGCCCAAGCTAGTGGTGGTACAGGTCTATAAAGTTCAATTAATGGATCAAAGAATCCTTTAGCAAATCTATTTAAACCCATCAATAAACCAAGTGGTACACCAAATATTATTCCAAGCACTAAACCCAAAAGTACCCTTAGGAAAGAATCCCATATGTGACCCATGGGTACTGGTATTTTGAATAATTTAAATTCACCAGTAACAACATTAAAAACTTTACTTTTAAAATTTTGTTTTACAGTTCCATCATTACTATGAACTGGGTACTTACCTGGGATAATATCTGCAATCCAATCTGGTAAAATAAAGCCAACAATTTTACTAACATCCATCATTTCATACCAAATTAGTGGAATATTTTTAAATCCAACACTTGGCTTTAATAAAAGTGTAAATTTTTTCAAAGTATCTGATGGTTTGGGTAGCCATCTACCAGAACCTTGCTCTGAACAATTAGGACCACTTGAAATTATTGTTCCAGTAGGAAATAAAAATATATCAATTAATCTTAGACCTCCTTGCTCTTTTTTTTGAATTTTATCAAATTCTAAAATTGCTTGTTGCATATCATCGAGAGTTTTTGGAGGAAATATACTTGCATACTCAATCCTTCTTGCAATTTTAAGCACGTCTTTTGCTAATATTGATGCAACTTCATGTGTTTCGTCTAATTCTGATCTATATTTCTTAATTCCATCTTTGATCTCTTTAATTAAAGCTTTGTATTGAGTATTATGATTTCTTAATTTAAAAAAATCATCACTAATAAATGTTAATTCCTTTGCAGCAGCATCAAATTTTAATCCTTTTTTAGTTTCAGGAATAGTTGGAATTTCTATTGTATTTTCTACAGCAGTTCCAGAAGATCCCCAGCCACCTTGTGTTTTTAAAGCCTCAATTCTTTTATTTTCTTCTTCAATAGTTTTTTTTGGTGGATAACTTATTTTTTGAAAATCTTCAGTTAACCTAATAATTTTATTAGTTAGTTCGTTAAGTTTAATCTTTGTTTTATTTTCAAGAAGCACTTCATTAGTTAGTAGAGGAATTGTTTTTTTAGTTTTCTTAATAAAATCTAAAAGCTTATCTTTATCTTGATTTCTTATTGTTGATGAATTTCTAATTTCATTAGCTAATTTTTCAATATTTTTATTCTCAGCTTTAATAATTGAAGTACTTTTAAATTCCCTTTCATTTATTGGAAACAAATATTTTAATGAAAGCATCGAGTCGTTAACTTTTGCAACTTGGCAAAGCTCATTAGCAGACTGAGGGTAAAAAGACTTTGCTAAATCCCATGAATAATAAAGCCATGCTATTAATAAAAAACTACTTCCAACAATAATCCAGTGAGCTCCACCTTTGGCTCTTTCAGGGTTCCCAAAAACAGCATCTATTTTTTCAGTCTTGGCTAATTTTAATCCATAAAGGATAGAACCTATAACGGCAAAGATAATTAAAAATGTTATAATACCTGTAATCATTTTAAATATCTTTACCCATTATTTCTTCTTCCATGTTCCAAATCATGGTTAGAATTTCTTCTCTTTTACTTCCAAAATCTTTAGTCTTTTTAATATCTCTTAAATCACCATCTATCCCCATTGAAGCAAAGGGTAATTTATACTCCTTATGTATTCGACCTGGTCTTGGTGCCATTACATATAATCTTTCACCAAGTAACAAAGCTTCTTCAACTGAGTGGGTAATTAAAATAATTGTTTTTCCTGTTTCTTTCCAAATCTTTAAAACTAACGACTGCATTTTTTCTCTTGTTAGTGCGTCTAGTGCTCCTAAAGGCTCATCCATCAAAATTAAATCTGGGTCATTAATTAAACATCGTGCAAGAGCAACTCTTTGCTGCATACCCCCAGATAATTGATAAGTCGGTGTATCTCCAAAGCCTTGTAAACCAACTATATTTAACCATTCATCAACTTTTTTTGCTGTTTTAATTGGATCTTCTTTTTTCATTCTCAAACCAAAGTCCACATTTTCAGTAACTGTTAACCACTCAAATAAAGCACCTTGTTGAAAAACCATTCCTCTTTCAACCCCTGGACCATTAATTTCATTTCCGTTAAGAGTAATTACTCCTGAAGTTGGTCTAAGAAACCCAGCAGTAATATTTAATAAAGTTGTTTTCCCACATCCAGAAGGTCCAAGAACTGTTAAAAGCTCTCCTTTTTTAAGTGTGAAATTTACATCTTTTAATGCATGAACAGTTTCTCCCTTTGGAGTTTTAAAGATCATGTTTAGATTTTGAGAAATTAAATCACTCATAGAAATAAAGTTATATTAAATTTTATTTAAAAAAATAGGCACCAATTTAATAAATTGGCGCCTATCTAATTTTATCTTACTCTCTAAATTATAGAGGTAAAAAGCTTGTATCTACTGCTCCGTTAGGAGTACCCATTCCTTTTAAGAAACCATCAAGATTTCCACCTGATTCCATAGATTTTTTAGTATCTGCAGCATTCAAGAATACAAATCCACCTAAAGTTTCCTTCATATCTCCAAGTTTCATCTCAGCATCTTTTGCGATTACATTCATATCACTTTTACCAGCTGCGTATCTAGCATTAGCTTCATGAGTTACTTCTATGAAAGTTCTCAACATTCCTGGGTTTTCTTTCATAAATTTATCAGTAACAGATGTAATATCGATACCTTTGATACCTGCATCACGAGCTGCTTGAACTGTTAACAATCTTGTACCAACAGTTAAAGCTGCTTTAATAGAGTTACCACCAAATAAACAAGCCATTGAAACGTCACCAGAAACTAGTGCAGCAGCACCTTCTTCAGGGTCCATTTGAATAACAGTCATTTTGCTTTTATCAGCACCAACAACTTTCATACTTTCATCAAAAACATACTCAGCCATAGTTCCTAGAGGAACTGCAACTTTTTTGCCTTCTAACTCAGAACCGTT
>Ga0222661_1000162_pt1 | contig 32841 bp, 37 predicted proteins | sample AntAcemetagen551_FD_179851 | JGI IMG/M metagenome (GOLD analysis project Ga0222661, IMG submission 179851) | Saline water microbial communities from Ace Lake, Antarctica - #551 | ecosystem: Environmental > Aquatic > Non-marine Saline and Alkaline > Saline | place: Antarctica: Ace Lake...
AAATAATATTGATTATGGTAGCTGATCTTGCGTACCTTGTGCCAGTTTTCTCTAAGACAACCTTTTGAATAGTTCCACCATGAATGTAGAAGATATAAAAAAGTAGCGCTGTAAAGTAAGCTAGAACAATTAATAATAAGTTAACATCAATTTGTCTTGGAAGATAAACTGCAATGTTAGCTACATCATGAGATAACCAAACCCACCATAACCAAGCAGAGGTTACCCAAACAGAGTTACGCCAAAAGCCAATCCATTTGTCTTCAACTTCATCTAGTTTTTCATTAATAAATTTTGAAATAACGACCCAGCAAATATAAGCAGCTGTTGCCGCTAAACCATAGCCAACAACGCTTTTCATAAGCATCTTCTCAAGCACCACCGTTGATGCAAAAGCTGATAAAACTAAGAAGGTTGTTGAAACTGGTATTCCTATTCTTGTTAACACGAGAAGTATTCCTGGTGCCACTGCGTGATACCATTGTATTTCTTGGAAAGGTATTCTTGTTAGTCTGCCGTAAGAGATATCTCCATCGTTACTGTACCAACCCCAAGTAATAGCAAGTATCATTACGAATGATGCTGCACTAGCAAGGGTATACCATTTAAACCATTTTTGTTTTGATGCGATAAAAGTTCCCAATGTTTGAATTGAGTCATTTGCAATAACGCTGTACCCAGCTAAAGCAAAGCCTACTATCGTATATATCAAGGTCATTTCCATTTTTTTATTTTCCTATTTTATGTTTATTTTTATTGTTTTCCATTTCGAACGATTCTAAATCTTAAGGTTGATTTAATAGGTTGATAAAAATATATCTATAGTTAACTTTATTAGTTTACTTTAAGGAGGGTTGATTCATCAATTTTTATATTATTCAAAGTTGAAGTCTAGCTAGAGAATTTAATAATAAGCTTTAAGAGGAGTTGATTCATCGTGATGTATATTAATTAATGATTTTGTCTAGCTGAATAATAACTTAAATTTAATTTAATATAGGCTTATAATTAACACAACTATAACGCTTAATGAGTTATATGAATTTACTGATAAAAGTATTTAAAAGATTCTCTATTACAAAAATTCTTAACTAATCTTACTATTTCATAAAGAAATAATCGTCCTAGATGTAGACACCCGATTTAGGACTTGTTAGGGTCTGATTATGAAAGGTTATAGATTTATTGCAAGTGACGACACTTCAGAATTTTGTCATCGTGTTACAGAAGCAATATCCAATGGATGGAAAGTATACGGTGCTAAAATTGGTGGTAACAAGAGCTCTTTCAAAAAACCGTTCTTAAAGTTTTTTACAGAAAGCTTACTTAATTAAAAAAAATAAAAAAATTATTTATTCACCAATCTGTGTATTGTCTATGAATGGCTAAAGTTGCAAAAGATAAATGGGATAAGGTAATTGAACATTTAACACATTCAGACAGTGATCTTGAGAAAGTATTAAGCTTATTAAAGGGGTGTGACCAAGGGAATGCATCTAATTATGATATTAATAGAGCGTCTTATTCATTAAATATTATTGCGATAGTTACACAAAAGCAACTTGATCCAGAAAATAAAGACAAGTCACTTACTCATATAATTAGACAGTGGGTTAAATCAAAAGACTTTATTCAATTTTATAATTTGATGAGAAAACAAGAAAATATTACTTGGGATAAAAGTAAACTTGAAGATTACACTAAACAATTAAAGGACCTTTGGTACAGTAAATCACAATCTAAAAACAAAGAATATTTTAAAAGAATAGATGGTTTTAATAAAACAGCTGGGGCAAATCTTTTAGAAAAAGATAGTAAAGAAGAGCTAAGACCAAAAGCTAAAATAATTGAGAAAACCTTTGATAAAATAAAGCAGAATGAACGACGGTCTCGTACGAACGTTTCTTAATACAAACTAGATATAATGATGGATCAGATATTACCCTTTGTTTATATGTTAGGGATACTCTTATTAGTACTCCCAGCTTTTCTACAATCTAATTCTAAATTAAAACAATTCTTAACGAATCTTACAATTTGGATTGTCATTATCCTTATAATTCTAACCATCATCTATTTTATTAAATAACCTTCATTCCATCAACTGGACACCTGATTTGGAATTTGTTAGTCTTAAACTATGTCTGGACTTGAAATACTATTGGCCATTGAACTTGCTTATTTAACCTACACAATATTTATAGATTAATGATCAAATATATTCTGCCAGCTTTAATTGTCCTCTTTATTGTAGTGTTCTGGGACAAAATTACTGAAATAGTATTCAAAAAATTTAATATTAGGCTGAATTATATTATTGTGAGTGCTGTGTTTATAACTATCGCTATAATAATTTTATTAATCAATTTTTAAATTCAATGGTCTTATTATATTTCTCCTACCTAATCATAGTCGCAAATATTTTAATTTTGTCTGTTGGTTATATAGCTAATATAGCTTTCATTGGTTCATTCTTGGGTGGTTTAATGGCTATCGGAACTGATCCTATTATTCTTATACTAGGTGCTTTGTTAGGAGCTGGATTAGTAGCTAAACCATATAAATTTTCAATAATATATTTATGGCTAGGTGCAATGTTTTTAACAATGCTAGTTCATGTTATTTTAGGCACTACGAAAGTTATGGTAGATGTAGTTAAGTTTGATGCCTTACTAATAATTTCTGCAGTCATAATTATTGCTACAAGTTTCTTTCGACCACTGATTGCTGATATGACAGAGGATTTCGAAAAACCCATTAAAAAAAAAGCTTCAAAGTAATGCCTAGAAAACCTAATTACAAAGATCTATTAAAAAAATTTAAAAAAAGAAATATTAAAAATCCTGAAAGATTAGCAACAGCCTATGTCAAAGGTTTAACTGCAGGATCAAAAAAAAAGGCTGCTAAAAACTTAGCAGGGATTATAGATTAATAAAAAAACTTCTAGGGATCGTGGTTCTGGGTTAGGATTTAATATGAGATTATTTTATTTTTTTTATGGCAATTTTATCGCTGGGAGGTCTGTAACCAGGATCCAATAAAGTCCTAGTCGCATTCATATCTGTCTTGATATATTGCTCTATAAGTTTGAATCTTTTAAAATGACCTTTTGTTTTAATATCTTGTGTAACTGTTTTTTCGGTCCACGTTTTTGGACTTTCGTTATCGAATGCAGCTCTTTTTTTAGGTCCCTTAATCAAAGTATTTAAACAGGTATCAAAAAATTTATCTTCAATAGCTTTCAAACATATTTTTCTAACTGTTAAATCAGGATCTTTGGACATTGTTTTAAATGCGTTACCATACGCAGCATTCATTAATTCTCGGGCTATAGATTTTTCTCTTGGTTTAGAAACTCCGTATCCCTTTTCCTCTAATAATAATTTAGCTTCTTCAAGTATTTCTGCTGTCTTCTTGTCTACGTTTGAATACTTCTTGTCTACGATGTCCATGATGCAAGTTTAATTTATCTAGGCATTTGGTGCAAGAACTTTGGCTAAGCCAACTGTTCAAGTATCTATGAAGTGAAGATGAGATTAGTGTTGTCTTTAAAAGCACTCCTAGAAAAGATCCAAATTGTGGAATGAGATTTATGAGCTGCTCTGATCCAATTAATAAAGGGAAACTTGGCTCATCTAAGTCTTTTCTTAATAAAAGGGATAGGGGATACTATTAAAAATAGAGACGGTACATGAAATTAACTGAGACTACCGTTAAGATAATAACTAGCAAGTAGAGGGATATATAATCTTTCGGAGTTAGCATGCTTTATAAATACTATTATTGTTAGCTACTAGCTAGCTTCTTTTTAGGATCATAGAAAGGTTTTTCAGCAACAGTTGCTTTGTTTATTTGAAAAGTTTTATTTCTTATTTTTCACAAGCAATTTTTGTAAATTCAGTTAGTTGTTGAATTTCATCAGGCTCTTTACTAAACACTTCATCGATCTCTTTATCACTAAATTTCTCACTTAATTTATCAACTGTGCACTGACAGTATGTTTTAGCTCCATCCGTACCAAGATATTGTTTAGAGTTAATGTAACAACCCATATATAATTCCTTCTCATATTCAGGGCTTAGAGCGTGACTTTTAGAGGTAAAAAGGAGGATTAAGATTAGTAAATATTTATATCTTTTGATCATATTCGCCAACTTTTCCAGTTTTTTGTAAAAGGTTATCAATAAAATCAAAGATCTTTTTCTTTCTCTCATCCGATGTTGGGCTTTCAGTTACAATCACAAGAGATGGCTTATTAGATGAGGCTCTAATTAATCCCCATGAGCCATCTTTAAAAGAAAATCTGATACCATTAACTGTTAGGACTTCACTGATCTCCTGGTCATCAACTTTAGTTTTATTATCTTTAATAGCGTTTACTTGTTTAACTAAATCTTCAACTACTTGATATTTTTCTTCATCTTTACAAAAAGGTGCCATCGTTGGTGTTTGAAAAGTATTAGGCAGTTCTTTTATAATTTCATTCATACTTTTGTTTTCATTATCTAGTAAATGGCAAACTTGAATTGCAGAGTTAATGCCATCATCATAACCAAAACCTAGAGGTTGATTAAAGAAAAAGTGACCACTTTTCTCAAATCCAGCTAAAGCTTTTTCAGTATTAACCTTTCTTTTAATGTGTGAGTGACCTGTCTTCCAATAAATGGTTTCACAGTTATTCTCGTTTAAAACTTTATCAGTTGCGTATAATCCAGTCGATTTTACATCAACAATAAATTTTGAGCCTTTATGAGTTTTTGATAAGTTCCTTGCAATTAATAATCCAATTTTATCGGAAAATATTTCGTCCCCTGTATTATCAATTACACCAACTCGATCACCATCACCATCAAAGCCAAAACCAATATCAGCGTTATTGTCTTTTACAGCTCTTGCAATTGCATGTAACATTTCTAAATCTTCTGGATTTGGATTGTATTTTGGAAAAGTCCAATCAAGATTACAATCTAATTCTATTACTTCACAACCAATACCTCTTAAAATTTCAGGGGCAAACACTCCAGCTGTACCATTACCACATGCAACAACTGCTTTAATTTTCTTTTTGATTTTATTTTTATTTATTAAATCATCTTTATAAATTTGTTGAAAATCTTCTATTTGTTTTTCACTGCCTTCACCTTTTATGAAGTTTTCATTTAAAGTAATCTCTTTTAATTCTTTCATTTCTTCTGGTGCATGAGTTAAACCTTTTTTGATACCCATTTTAACTCCTGTCCAACCATTTTCATTGTGACTTGCGGTAACCATTGCAACAGCATCAGCATCTAAATTAAATTGTGCAAAATAAACAGTAGGGGATAGAGATAAACCTATATCTTCAATATTACATCCTGTTGAAAGTAGTCCTTTTTTAAGAGCCGTTTTAATTTCCTCACTGTAAGATCTGTAATCATGACCTACGATTACTCTTGGATTCTTTTTTTTTGTATGTTTTATAATTTGAGTACCCAAACCTTTGCCTAGATTCTCTATTCCGAGTTGGTTTATATCCTTTTCATACAACCACCTCGCGTCATACTCCCTGAAGCCATATGGGTCTATTTTTAAATTTGTTGTCATTGTTAACCTTTCTTACATTCATTTTATTTTTTTATTGATATTTCTTTTCTATGTTCTATAAATGTTCTGTTGAATAATTATTTATATGGTATATCAATGCTTTCAGCATACAACATATAGTTGTTTTGCAAAAATAAACTAAAAAAAACATAAAATATGAACAAAATTCTATCACAGGCACTCAAGAAAGCTGTCTCTGAGTATAGCCCTGATACTAGAGAACTAACAAAAGAAAAAAGACCTGATTTATTCTCATTAAGCAATGACACTGAACTTTTTCAAAATGAAAAAGGAATAATCATTAAGATCGACCGATCTAGAGATGCAAATTTAACTGATTTTGGTAGAGCAACTTTAACAGATAGATATTTAGGTCCAAACGAATCTTTTCAAGATTTATTTGCACGTGTTGCAAGTGCATACGCTGATGACAATTTACATGCTCAAAGGATTTATAATTATATTAGTAATTTATGGTTCATGCCAGCAACTCCAGTCTTGTCAAATGGTGGAACTAAAAGAGGTTTACCAATTTCATGTTTTTTAAATGAAGCATCAGACAGCTTAAATGGAATACTTGATCTATGGAGTGAGAATGTTTGGTTAGCAGCTAAAGGTGGTGGAATTGGAAGTTACTGGGGCAACCTAAGATCTATTGGAGAAAAAATTGGTAAAGTTGGAAAGACATCAGGAATAATTCCATTTATTAAAGTAATGGATTCTTTAACAATGGCAATTAGTCAAGGTTCATTAAGAAGAGGATCGGCCGCTTGTTACTTACCTATTGATCATCCTGAAATCGAAGAGTTCATTGAAATGAGAAGACCAACAGGTGGTGACCCAAATAGAAAAGCATTAAATTTACATCATGGAGTTTTGTTATCAGATGCATTTATGAGAGCTGTTGAAAATGATGAACAGTGGGCATTAAAAAGTCCAGCTGATGGATCTATTCAATCAACAATGGCAGCTAGAAATTTATGGATTAGATTACTGACTGCAAGAATTGAAACAGGCGAACCTTATATTATCTATATTGATACAGTTAATAGACAAATTCCACAGCACCACAAGTTAGCTGGTCTTACAGTTAAAACTTCTAATCTATGCAGCGAAATAACACTTCCAACTGGAATAGATAAAGATGGAAGAGACAGAACAGCGGTATGCTGTTTATCATCACTTAATCTAGAAAAATATGATGAGTGGAAAGATGATAAAGATATGCTTAATGATGTCATGAGATTTTTAGATAATGTTCTTTCTGATTTTATTAATAAAGCACCAGAACAGTTTTCTGACGCAACGTATGCAGCAGAAAGAGAAAGAAGTGTTGGACTTGGTGTAATGGGTTTTCACTCTTATCTACAAAAAAATAATATTCCTCTTGAGTCTGTAATGAGCAAGGTTTGGAATAAAAAAATATTCAAAAATATTCAAGAAGGCGTCGATCAAGCATCAAAAGATTTAGCCGATGAAAGAGGTGCTTGTCCAGATGCTGCAGATTATGGATTTAATGAAAGATTTTCTAATAAAACTGCAATTGCACCGACAGCTTCTATATCTGTAATTTGTGGTGGAGCCTCTCCAGGAGTAGAGCCTGTTGCAGCGAATAGCTATACACACAAAACTTTATCAGGATCTTTTAATGTTAGAAATAGATATTTAGTCAAAGTTTTAGAAAAATATGAAAAAAATACAGATGATATTTGGTCTGGTATCACCAACAATCAAGGATCTGTATCACACCTAGATTTCTTATCAGATATTGAAAAAGACGTATTTAAGACTGCTTTTGAATTAGACCAAAAATGGATAATTGAATTAAGTGGAGATAGAACTCCGTTTATTTCTCAGGCCCAGTCAGTTAACTTATTTTTACCTGCAGATATTCACAAAAGAGAACTACACAAAATTCATTTTGATGCTTGGAAAAAAGGTTTAAAGAGCCTTTATTATTGTAGGTCTAAATCAATTCAACGTGCAGAAAATATTAGTGATTCTACAAAAACTGATGTCACTGCTAATGTTTATAAAAAAAAACAAACAACTGAACAACCAGAGTATGAGGAGTGCCTATCATGTCAGTAGAAAAAATGAAGTCTGAAATTATTCAGCCTGAAACAAAAGAAATTGTTCAACCACAAAAAATGGGACTATTAGTTGAAAACCCAGTTTACAAACCATTTAGATATCCATGGTGTTATGATGCTTGGTTAACACAACAAAGAATTCACTGGCTACCAGAAGAAGTGCCACTTGGTGATGATGTTAGAGATTGGCAAAAAAGTCTAACAGTGTCAGAGAAAAATTTATTAACTCAAATTTTTAGATTTTTTACTCAAGCTGATGTTGAAGTGCAAAATTGTTATTTAAGACATTATACAACTGTATTCAAACCTACGGAAGTTTTAATGATGATGACTGCTTTTGCTTCAATGGAAACAGTTCACATAGCTGCTTACTCTCATTTACTTGATACTATTGGAATGCCTGAATCAGAATATTCTGCATTCATGAAATATAAAGAGATGAAAGATAAATACGACTACATGCAAAATTTTGATATGAGTTCAAAAAAAGATATTGCATTAACAGTCGCTGTATTCAGTGCATTTACTGAGGGCTTACAATTGTTTGCAAGTTTTGCAATCTTACTTAACTTTCCAAGACACAATAAGATGAAAGGCATGGGTCAGATTGTTACTTGGTCAGTAAGAGATGAAACGTTGCACTGTAATTCTATGATTAGATTGTTTAAAGAGTTCATTCATGAAAACCCAGAAATCTGGACAGCTGAATTTAAGAAAGAACTTTATCAAGCTTGCAGAACAATTATAGAGCATGAAGATGCTTTTATTGATCTAGCTTTCCAAATGGGTCCTATGGAAGGTCTAACTGGAAAAGAAGTTAAAGATTATATTAGATTTATTGCCAACAGAAGACTTACGCAACTTGGTCTTGAGCCAATTTATGATATCGATAAAAATCCTTTAACTTGGCTTGATGATATGTTGAACGGTGTTGAACATATGAACTTTTTTGAAGGTCGTTCAACTGAATATTCTAAAGCATCAACTCAAGGAACTTGGACAGAAGCATTTAGTTAATTTTATCTTAAACCCATATGTGCAGAAAGTAAGAGACACTATGAGTGAAATAAGTAATTTTTTTTCTAAAAGACGATCTGTTATGGCTAGGAAAATGTCATCAGAGTCAATTGACAAGAATGATCTAAATGTGATTATAGAGGCAGGTTTAAGAGTTCCAGATCATGGAGCTCTAAGTCCTTGGAAGTTAGTAATATTGCAGGGGGATGCATTAATAAATTGTGATAATGATATTATATTATCAGAATTTATTAGACTTAACCCAAATACAGATAAAAAATTTCAAGAGAAAGAGTCAAAAAGACTCCAGAGAGCAGGTGCTGTAATAGCTGTTCTTTCAACACCATCGGAGCATCCAAGTATCCCTCAATGGGAGATGCAACTATCATCTGGAGCTGTTTGTATGAATCTGCTAGCTTGTGCACAATCTATGAATTATGCAGTTCAATGGCTAACTGAGTGGTATGCATATAATGATAAAATGTTAAATCATTTAGGAGGGAAAAAAGGAGTAGATCAAATATCTGGTTTTATTTATATAGGTCACAAGATAGAGGAGCCTATTGAGAGAAAAAGACCAGATCCATTTGAAGTAGTCACTTTTTTATAACAAATAATTTTAGATTAGTTGTAAATTTTTATTAATCATCATATGAAATATAAAAAATATTTTAGAAAAACTAGCCTTAAACAAGATGGTATTGGAGAGTTATTTCTTAATGAAATAGCATTAAAGAAACCTAAAAATTTCTTAGAGATTGGTGTATTTCATGGTGTTACGGCCAGGAATGTTTGTGAATTACTGCATAGCATTCATGGAGATAACTTTAAGTACGTTGGCTTAGACTTGTTTGGTAAAAGTAATGAAAATGATGACGAGGTAATTCCAACTACTAAGTTTAACAATCCACTAAAAAGCATTTATTTTAAGTATATTATAAAACAAGATCCATACACCATAGAGGCAGTCACTTATCTTTTAAAAAAATTTGATCATAATGTTCACCTTATAAAAGGCAATTCTAACCATCTATTAAAGAAAATGGATATGTCCAAAATAGACTATGTTTTTCTAGACGGAGGTCATGCTTATGAGACAGTTAAAAATGACCTACGTTACTCCACACCTGTTTTAGAAAACAATGGTACAATTCTATGTGATGATTATAATTTAAGCTACGCACCAGGTGTAAAACAAGCAATAGATGAATTTGTTATCGATAATAATTTTAAATCAGAAATTATCTCTGCAAGATTTGCTAAAATTGAAAAAAAATAATAAAGCTAAAGTCATAAATAAACATGACAACTTATGCGAAGAGTGCAAAAAAGAAGATAAAAGTGTATTTCAAAATTTAATTTTAATTGGCTTTAAGATTTGTAACTCTTGCAAAATTTCTAAAACTATATTCCCAGTTTAACTAACATTGCTTATTGATAGTGTGTTCATTTTGCTCATTACAAAAGATATTGATAGAAAAGCAATTATCAAAAAAGCTAAAAAAACTATACCAAATGATTTAAAATTAGACTTTAAATTTAAAACTTGTTTTGTTGAAATGATTAATCCTGCAAAAATCCAAAACTGGGTAAGAAATATTATTGGAATCATTAAATCTGGAGTTACTGCAAAAAATCTTAAAAGACCCGGTGCATGAGCATACCCAACAGCTGTTAATATTTTTTTAAATGGAACTTTTGTTTCTTTATCTGGAAACAATTTTACACCAATAACATAGATAAAAAGTCCCCAAACAAACCAAGTAAGAATTGCTGTTAATCCAGACATTGCAACAGCAGTTTTGATAATAGTATTTGCAGCAACAGCACCCGCTATGCCATCTAAAATCATTATAAGTCCCGAAAAGTATATTGCTGCTTCACCAAAGTTCTTATTATCTTTGTAAAGAGTTTTGTCTAATTTAATAGATCTAACAACTATATTTAAAAATTGACCAAACATTATTTATTTTTTTTACTTTTTTTTTGAGCTTTGTAAGAAACAAATAGTGGAAAGAGTATTAAAGCAATTATTATTATTATGCAAACTACTATTAGGAATATTTTTACCATTTTAAAATTTCACTTTAGCTTTATATTTTAATACCAATTTATTGATAATGAGTTTCATCATAGTGTGAGTCTATATGTTCTTCTTTGGATTTTACAATTTAATGATAATCTTTTTAGATTTTAAGGCAATCAATCGCTTATTAAAAAAAGAAGATAAGGTTTCTTTATTTAGGAAATTTAATAATATTAAATGATTTTAATTTTCCTTAAAATTAATTCCTTTGTCCTTAAGTACTTTCTTGAGTTCACCGTTTTCATACATTTCTTTAAAGATATCACAGCCACCAACAAATTCACCCTTGATATAAACTTGTGGAATAGTAGGCCAGTCACTAAATTCTTTTATACCTTCTCTTAAAGCTTGAGATTCTAGAACGTTGATCCCTCTATAATCTACTTCTAAAATTTTTAACATGTTTGATGTAGCCATAGAAAATCCACATTGAGGAGCATCCGGTGTTCCCTTCATAAACAAACATACTTCGTTGGTATCAATATGACTTTGAATTAAATTTTTTGTACCATCATCCATTATTGCTCCTTAGTTTTAATTGCTAATGCGTGTAGTTCGTTGCCCATTTTTCCCTTTAAAGAATTGTATACCATTTTGTGTTGCTCAATTTTGTTTTTTCCAGAAAATTTACTTGAAGTAATCGTTGCCGAGTAGTGATTGCTATCTCCTGCTAAATCTTGAATTTCTATTATAGCATCTGGTAAAGCTTCTTTAATTAGTGTTTCAATTTCTTTTAAATCCATTGCCATTTTATTTATCCATATACTCTGTTAACCAAATTGTATGTGATTTGATCAAATCGTCAATTGATACTTTTGTCTTATCATCAATTATTAAACTATTGTCATTTACCGATCCAAGTTCATCAAAATGTACTGAGTTTTCTTGAAGTATCTTATTAGCACTTTCTAGGTCAGCTTTACTAATTTCAATAATGTATCTTCCCTGGTCTTCACCAAATAGGTATTCAAACTGATTAATTAAGTAATTTGTTTTTTTAAGTGTTGCACCTTTTTTACCTTTTATGCACATTTTAGAAAGAGCTGTAATTATACCCCCTAAAGAAACATCATGCGCTGACTTAATAAAATTTTTATCAATAAGTTTTAATAATGTTTCACCATTATTTTTTTCATTAAAAAGATTGATTTCAGGAGGAGGTCCATTTTTTTCATTTAAAATATCTCTTGCAAATAAACTTTGATCCAAGTGACCCTCAGTTTTACCAATAACTAAAAGTATATTATCAATCCCTTTTAAGTCCATTGTAACCATATTTTGGTAATCTTTAATTAGTCCAATACCACCAATTGCTGGGGTAGGCTTAATACCAATATCTTTTGTTTGATTGTAGAAAGAAACATTTCCAGACACTACTGGGAAATTTAAGTAAGCGCTTGCCTCTCCTAAGCCTTGAACACACTCAACAAACTCACCCATATTCTCTTCATTTTCAGGACTACCAAAATTTAAACAATTAGTAATTGCAATTGGCTTTGCACCAACTGAAATTAAATTTCTCCAACTTTCACAAACAATTTGTTTTCCACCACTCAAAGGGTGAGCCCAACAATATACAGCAGAAGAATCAACAGATGCGGCAACAGCTTTATTGGTGCCATGAACCCTAACAACACCCGCATCTCCACCAGGTTTTTGAATAGTATCACCCATAACAGTATGATCATATTGCTGCCAAATCCATTCTTTACTACACACATTTGGGTTAGATAATATTTTGTTTAAAACATTTTTTACTTTTAAAGTTTTTAATAGCTCTTTTTCAATCTTAATCTTTTTTGGTAGCTTTGCTTTTTTCCATTTCCGGTTATACATAGGTGAGTTTTCAACCAAAGTATCAACAGGAATGTCTGCTACTTTTTCTTCATCAAAATAAAGTTCAATTTTTTTACTTTTTGTTGTTTTACCAATTACAGCAAAGTCTAAATTCCATTTATCAAATATTTTTTTAGCCATTTCTTCTTTGCCATTTTCCAAAACAATAAGCATTCTCTCTTGGCTTTCTGATAGCATAATTTCATAAGGGGTCATGTTTGTTTCTCTACAGGGAACTTTATTTAGGTTTATTTCGATTCCCAAATTTCCTTTTGAGGCCATTTCAATACTTGAAGAAGTTAATCCTGCAGCACCCATATCCTGAATGGCTATTATAGAATCTCCCGCCATTAATTCTAAACAGGCTTCTAATAATAGTTTTTCTGTAAAGGGATCCCCAACTTGAACGGTTGGTTTTTTTTCTTCAATTTTATCATCAAAAGAAGCTGATGCCATACTGGCACCATGAATTCCATCTCTACCAGTTTTTGAACCAACATAGATTACGGGCTTTCCTAAACCAGCAGCTTTTGAATAAAAAATCTTATCTTTTTTGACAAGTCCTAAAGTCATGGCATTTACTAAAATATTACCATTATAAGATTCGTCGAAACTAGTTTGACCAGCAATTGTTGGAACTCCCATACAATTACCATATCCACCTATGCCGTGAACAACGCCACGTAATAAATTTTTAGTTTTTTTATGCTGAGGTGAGCCAAAATGAATTGAGTTTAAATTAGCTATTGGTCTTGCACCCATCGTAAAGATATCCCTCATAATTCCACCAACACCAGTTGCAGCACCTTGATAGGGCTCAATAAACGAAGGGTGATTGTGACTTTCAATTTTAAATACAATTGCATCATCATCGCCAATATCAACAACACCAGCATTCTCTCCAGGTCCTTGAATTACATTTTTTCCTTTAGTAGGTAAGCTTTTAAGGTGAAATCTTGAAGATTTATAAGAACAATGCTCATTCCACATTGCTGAGAAAATACCTAGTTCGGTAATGTTAGGAACTCTTTCTAATAAATCACAGATTTTTTTATATTCATCTTTTTTTAAACCATGGTCAATTGCAAGTTGTTCGTTAACTATCATTATTTTAAATTATCAATTAAGTTTTTAAAAAACACTGAACCATCTTCACCTGATAGAGCAGGGTCTATCATTCTTTCAGGATGAGGCATCATTCCTAAAATATTTTTTTGTTTGTTAAATACACCAGCAATATTTTGCAACGAACCGTTAGGATTTGATTGTTCATTAACATTGCCATTTTTATCAGAATAAAATAAAGCTATTTGATTGTTATCACTAATTTCTTTAATTTGCTCATTAGAACAAAAATAATTTCCTTCATTATGAGCTATGTGAAACTCATAGATGGTTTTTTTATCATCTTTAAAATAAGAATTATCTATATTGTTAGCTTTAACAAAAACATTTTTGCAAATAAATTCTAGATATTTATTTCTAAGTAGTACACCTGGCAGCAAACCAGATTCAACTAAAATTTGAAAACCGTTACATATTCCCAGAACTTTACCACCACCTTGAGCAAAGTTTAAAACAGACTTCATAATTTTTGATTTTGATGCCATACTTCCACATCTAAGATAGTCACCGTATGAAAAACCACCAGGCAAAACTACCAAATCACTTTTTGGAAGTTCAACATCATCATGCCAAACCATTTTATTTTTAAAGCCAAACTTTTTTAAAGCGACATCCATGTCTCTATCACAATTAGATCCAGGAAAGGTTATTACAGATGAATGCATTATTTATTATTGTGATCCAATAATTTTAAAATCTTCTATCACTAAATTTGCTAAAAGCTTCTTACACATTTCTTCCACTTTTACTTCAGCTTTTTTTTTGTCATTTTCTTTTATATCAATTTCAAAATATTTTCCTTGTCTTACTTCATTAATGTTATCAAATCCCATATCATCTAATGTTTGATGAATAACTTTACCTTGTGGATCTAAAACATCTTTCTTAAGAGTTATAATTACAGATATTTTCATATTATTTTCTTTTTTTAATTGATCTTAATTTTGTAACATTGACAGCACTTAAGTTTGATTGCTCATGTAAAATACCAAGTCTTTTAGCAACTTCAGTATATGCAGGTATTAAATCACCTAAGTCTTTACGAAATCTGTCCTTATCTAGCTTTTTATCAGTAATACTGTCCCATAACCTACAAGTATCAGGACTAATTTCATCAGCTAAAATAACTTCATTTTTTCCATTTTCTTTAAGTCTTCCAAACTCAAGTTTGAAATCAATTAGTTTAATTCCAACACCTCTGAACATTCCAATCATAAAATCATTGATTCTAAGAATCATTTTCTTAACTTTTTCTAATTCAGATTTTGTAGCCCAATCAAAAGCTAAAATATGCTCTTCTGCAATAAGTGGATCACCCAAACTATCGTCTTTTAAACAATATTCTAATAGAGGCTGCTTTAAAACTGTTCCATCTTCAATACCAAGTCTTTTAGTAATAGAACCAGAGGCAACATTTCTTATAATAAATTCAATAGGTATAATTTCGACTAGTTTAATAATTTGTTCTCTCATATTTAATCTTTTAACTAAATGATTTTTAATCCCAATTTGAGTTAGATTTGATAAAATATGTTCAGATATTCTATTGTTTAAAACACCCTTACCTTCAATAGTTGATTTTTTTAAATTATTGAAAGCCGTTGCATCGTCTTTAAAATATTGAATAACTAAATTTTTATCAGCTGTTGCATAAATTATTTTTGCCTTACCTTCGTATAATTTTTTACCTTTTTTCATTATTTAAAAACTCTTTTAAAGATTAAATCTACATTTTTAAAGTGTGATGAATAATTAAATATAGCCTTCAATCTTTTTGAGGAAATTTTAGTCATTATGAATTTATCATTTGAAATAACATCAAATAAATTTAGGTTTTCTGCAAAACATTTTTTTGCATAGTTTTGAACCATTTTGTAAGATTGTTCTCTACTTAATCCAGATTTTGTTAACTCCAACATTACTTCTTGTGAAAAAATTAAACCTTTGGTTATATTCAAATTTTCAATCATTTTTTTTGGGTAGACAATCATTTTATCTAAAACATTACTAAGTCGTGCTAAAGCAAAATCTAAAGTTATGTTAGCATCAGGACCAATATTTCTTTCAACACTTGAGTGAGAAATATCCCTTTCGTGCCACAGCGCAATATTTTCTAGGGCAGGGATAACAGCACTTCTTACCATTCTTGCAAGACCTGTTAAATTTTCACTTAAAATTGGATTTTTTTTGTGAGGCATCGCTGAAGAGCCTTTTTGATCTTTCGAAAAAAATTCTTGCACCTCATAAACTTCTGTTCTTTGTAAATGTCTAATTTCAATTGCAACTCTTTCAACTGATCCTGCGATAATTCCAAGTACAGAAAAATAAAAAGCATGTCTGTCTCTTGGTATTATTTGAGTAGAGATGGGTTCAACTCTTAATCCAAGTTTTTTTGCTACATGTTTTTCAACGTTAGGATTAATATTTGCAAATGTGCCTACTGCACCGGAAATTGCACAAGTTGAGATTTCATCAATTGCATCAACTAATCTTTTTCTATTTCTCTTAAATTCTTCATAAAATGAGGCTAATTTTAAACCAAATGTGATAGGTTCAGCATGAATTCCGTGACTTCTACCCATACACGGAGTGTATTTATATTTTTTGGCTTGTTTCTTTAAAACTTTTAGAATTTGATCAATATCACCAAGTAGAATTTTACCTGATTGAACTAATTGAATATTTAAACTGGTATCAAGAACATCAGAAGATGTCATACCTTGATGAAGGTATCTTGCTTTAATTCCTGCTTTTTCTGTAACAGAGGTTAAAAATGCTATTACATCATGTTTAACTTTACTCTCAATTTGATGAATTCTTTTAACGTTTATCTTAGCTTTTTTTTTAACAACAGAAGCAACACCTCTAGGAATGTGACCTAATTTTTCCATAGCTTCGGCTGCTGCAACTTCTACATCGAGCCAAATTTGGTATTTATTTTCTTCTGACCATATGTCAGTAAGCTGTTTTCTAGAATATCTTTCAATCATTAATTATAAGTAAGGGGGCTTGGAATAACCTTTAACAGATTCCGTAAAGATTTCATAACCATTTTCAGTAATACCTAGCGTATGTTCAAATTGTGCTGATAAAGATTTATCTTTTGTAACTGCTGTCCAGCCATCTTTTAGCATTTTTACATCCCATTCCCCAGTATTTATCATTGGTTCAATTGTAAAAGTCATCCCAGGTCTAAGCTCCAAACCTGTATTTCTTCTTCCATAATGTAAAACATTCGGTGGTTCATGAAATGTTGTACTTATTCCGTGACCACAAAAATCCCTAACAACAGAATAGCCTTTTTTTTCAACAAAAGATTGTATTTCATATCCAATGTCACCTAATTTTAATCCTGGTTTTAATAAATTTATTGCTCTCATCATCGACTCGTAAGTAGCATCAATTAAGTTATTAACTTTAATAGGAGTTTTTCCAACACAAAACATTCTACTAGTGTCACCATAATGTTCATCAACGATAGCTGTCACATCAATATTTAACGCATCACCCTCAACTAAAACTCTATCAGAAGGTATACCATGACAGACAACATGATTTAAAGAAGTGCATAATGATTTTTTAAAACCCCTATAAAATAGTGGAGCAGAGTAGGCACCGTTGTCTCTTATAAATTCATAACCTAATTTATCTATAGATTCAGTAGTTACACCTGGCTTGATATTGTCTGTAAGCATATCAAGAGTTCTCGCTGCAAGATTTCCAGCAACCCTCATTTTTTCAAATTTTTCTAAATAATTAGGCATTAATAATTTTAATCTTTTTATCTATTTTAATTTCTTTTGAGCTTATTTTACATTGATAGGCTAAAAAAATAACCCCAGCTTTTTTTGCAAGTAAATAATTTTCATAATATTCTTTATCAATGTCTTTTGCTATTTTAAAATTGTTAACACCTTGTATTTGAATCAAGAATAATAGGTAAGATTTGTAACCTTTTTTCACAGCTTCTATAAGAGTTTTTAAATGTTTTGAACCTCTAGTAGTAACCGAATCTGGAAATTCTGCAGTTTTTTCTTCTCTAAATAAAGTAACATTTTTAACTTCTACAAATATTTTTTGTTTATTTTTTTCAATTAAAAAATCAAATCGTGTTTCTTTATCAAAAAATACCTCAGGCTTAATACTATCATTATTTGCAACTTCTTTAACTAGATTATTTGATAAACCATGGAAGGCAATTTTATTTGCAAAATGAGTATTAACACCTACTAAATTTTTTTTAACTTTAATTATCTCAAGGGTATATTTTAACTTTCTTTTAGGGTCGTCATTTTTAGATACATAAACCTCATTTTCTTCATCTAACAAACCCTTCATGGATCCAGTATTGGGACAATGTGCTGTTACAATTTCATTGCCAATTTTAACATCCGTAAAAAATCTCTTATATCGTTTGATAAGTTTGCCTTTAATTAAAGGTTTGGTAAATTCCATATTTAAATTATATATTTAATAATGAACCAAAATACAAAATTTAATGCCGCAATACTAATTATTGGCAATGAAATCCTATCTGGAAGAACACAAGACACTAATACTAGCACAATTGCCCAGTGGTTGAATTCAATTGGTGTAGAAGTAAATGAGGTTAGGGTTATTCCAGATATTGAAAATACAATTGTTGAGACCGTTAATCATTTAAGAAAAGTTAATAATTATGTGTTTACTACTGGTGGTATTGGACCAACACATGATGATATTACTGCTCAATCAATTTCAAAAGCGTTCAACCTTAAGTATGAAATTCACAAAGAAGCTTTTAAAATACTAGAAGCTTATTACAAAGTAGGTGAGTTTAATGAGGGTAGACAAAAAATGGTATGGATGCCAAGTAATGCTAATTTAATAATAAATCCAACAAGTGGTGCGCCAGGATTTAATATAGAAAATGTTTTTTGCCTACCGGGAGTTCCTTCAATTTTAAAATCAATGTTGGGTGGATTAAAAAATAAAATAGTAGGGGGAGATCCAATATTAAGCCATACAATAAGTTTAAAAACCGTTGAAAGTGAAATTGCGAACTCCTTAACCAATGTTCAAGATAACAATAAAGATGTTGAAATTGGAAGTTACCCTTTTTTTCAAGCAGGTAAACTAGGTGTATCAATAGTAATGCGATCTGAAGACCAACTTAAAATTGATAAGTGTAGTTCTGAAATTTTAGAATTTGTTAATAAAAAAAAAATAGAAGTAGTTGTAAGATAGTTAAATGCTTTATTTCGCATACGGCAGTAATCTAAATCATTTTCAAATGAAGAGAAGATGCAAAGATAGTGTCTTTTTAAAAAAAATTAATTTAACTAATTTTAAATTAACCTTTAGAAGTAAATATAGAGCTGCTGATATAGACTCTAAAAAAAATTCAATTGTTCCTGGTGGATTATTTGAAATATCAAAAAGTGATGAAAAAAAGTTAGATGTTTATGAAGACTATCCAGCTCTATATAAGAAATACTATTTTTATTATTATGGCAAGAAAGTAATGACTTATACAATGGTTAAGAAATCACAATTTAGATTTCCAACTGAAAGATATTTAAATGTCATAAAAAAAGGATATGAAGATTGTAAATTAAATCTAAAATTTTTAAAACAAGGTTTATTAGGTAGATAATAATGACAAAAAAAATAAACTATGATGGTTGGGAATTAGAATTTTTTGATAAAGCTGATAATTTTAGAAATTATCAATTTGATTTAATAAAAAGTAGTTTAAAAGGTCGTGTAGCTGAAATTGGCCCAGGTAATGGAATTTTTTTTGATAAATATAAAAATATTGTTGACGAAGTTGACCTCTATGAACCATCGATAAATTTTTTGAAAAGTTTAGAGTCTAAAAAAAAAGATAATACTAAAATTATTAATTCCAATTTTATTGAAAAACCAAATTATTATGACACAGTTTTGTATCTAGATGTTTTTGAGCATATAGAAGATGATATTTTAGAGTTAGAAAAAGCATATGTAAGTTTAAAAAAAAATGGATGTTTGATAATTAATGTCCCTGCCTTTCAACATTTGTATTCACAGTTTGATAAAGATATAAACCATTTTAGAAGATATTCTAAGTCAAGTTTACTTAAACTAACAAACAATTTTGATTTTAGTAAAGTAGATTTTAAATATTATGACTCAATAGGTTATATGCTTAGTTTGGCATCAAAAAATAGCAAACTAGATTATAAAAATAATTTTTCAATTAAGATAAAAGTTTGGGACAAATTAATTAATTTATCTAAAATAATTGATTTACTTATTTTTAATAAAGTTGGAAAATCTTTAATCGTTAAATGTATTAAGTGATTTAAATGTATAAATTTTTAACAGATAATAAAAAAATAATTTGGGAGTCAGAATTGCCTTATTCAGGATCTGCTCCACCTATAGCATTCAGTTATAAAGGTTGCGAGGTTGTAGTTTTTACTGCTACAGGCGGTAGATATGTTGGTTACAAAGAAAATGGAGATTCTACTATTGCTTACAAGTTAAAAAATTGTGAATTTAATTAATAATAAGTCAATTTAATAACCCTATTCAGATAAGGTAATGATGACTATTAATTGGTTTTGAGTTTGTTCACTTATTTTTCTTATATGTCTTTCTAAAAGGTTTGCTTTCTTAATTAAGTTGCTATAAATAATGCGTAATTTGGTTTTGGGCGGTTAGCTCAGTTGGTAGAGCATCTCGTTTACACCGAGGGGGTCAAAGGTTCGAGTCCTTTACTGCCCACCAAAATAATTAAAGTGGGGGTGTAGCTCAGTTGGTTAGAGCGATCGCCTGTCACGCGATAGGTCGAGGGTTCGAGTCCCTTCACTCCCGCCACTTTTCCTTATTAATTAACATTTATATTATTAAAAATGTGACGTATGTACCCTTCAACATGATATAAAAACTGCTATATAGACTCACATGCTTTCAGAATTTTTAAAAGATTACCTACCGATTATTATATTTTTAATTGTAGCTCTTGGTCTGAGTTGTGCTTTTATTGTTGTAAATTTAATACTTTCACCAAAACATCCTGATCCAGAAAAATTATCTGCTTATGAATGTGGTTTTGAACCATTTGAAGACTCAAGAATGGAGTTTGATGTTAGGTTTTATTTGGTAGCAATTCTATTTATAATTTTTGATTTAGAGATAGCTTTCCTTTTTCCTTGGGCAATATCATTAGGCAATATTGGAGGACTTGGTTTTATTTCAATGATGATCTTTTTATTTATACTTACGATTGGATTTGTTTATGAGTGGAAAAAAGGTGCACTGGATTGGGAGTAATATTTTAAATTATGAACTTAGAAAATAAAAATAAAGAAATTCCTGAAGAATTTAAAATACTTGCTGAAGACTTTAGTAAAAATGGTTTTATAACAACCTCTCTTGATAATTTGATAAACTGGTCAAGAGCTGGATCGTTACATTGGATGACCTTTGGTTTGGCTTGTTGTGCAGTAGAGATGATGCAAACAGCGATGCCTAGATATGATTTAGAAAGATTTGGTGCAGCACCAAGAGGCTCACCAAGACAATCTGATGTTATGATAGTAGCTGGAACTTTAACTAATAAAATGGCCCCAGCTTTGAGAAAAGTTTACGATCAAATGCCAGAACCAAGATATGTTATTTCTATGGGTAGTTGCGCAAATGGTGGTGGTTATTATCACTATTCTTATTCTGTAGTTCGTGGCTGTGATAAAATAGTTCCTGTAGATATTTATGTACCAGGCTGTCCGCCATCTGCTGAAGCATTACTTTATGGGATTATGCAACTACAAAAAAAAATTAGAAACAAAGGATCTTTTGAAAGATAATTTATATGAAAAATTTAATAGATCTTGAAAAAAAAATTAACTCAGGGCTTACAACTAAAATTAAAAAAACTGAGATTAGACATGATCAGCTATATATTAATATTGAGAATAAAGATTTGATAGATGTTACGTTATTTATAAAAAGTAACGATAATACAAAATTTAGACAGTTAATAGATGTTACTGTTGTTGATTATCCTGAAAATGCTCAACGTTTTAAAATTGTATATTTATTTCTAAGTCACGAATTTAATCAGAGAATTATATTAAGTTATTTAATAAATGAAAATGAGGTTATATCCTCACTAACATCCATTTATCCTGCTGCAAATTGGATGGAGAGAGAAGTTTTTGATATGTATGGTGTTAAGTTTAAAGATCATCCTGATATGAGAAGAATACTTACTGATTATGGTTTTGAAGGTCACCCATTAAGAAAAGATTTTCCTTTAACTGGTCATACAGAAGTTAGATATAGCGAAGAACAAAAAAAGGTTATTAGTGAACCAGTTAAGTTAGAGCAAAATTATAGAAATTTTGATTACGAAAGTCCTTGGGAAGGAACCAAATATATTAAAGATCAAACTGATACCGATAATGACAAAAAAAATTAAAACATTAAATTTAAATTTTGGACCCCAGCACCCTGCGGCTCATGGTGTATTAAGATTAATTTTAGAATTAGATGGTGAGGTTGTTGAAAAAGCTGATCCTCATATTGGGCTCCTTCACCGAGGAACAGAAAAACTTTTAGAAAATAAAACATATATGCAAGCTGTCCCTTATTTTGACAGACTTGACTATGTTGCTCCTATGAATCAAGAACATGCTTTTGCTTTAGCCATAGAAAAAATTTTAAAGATAAATGTTCCTATTAGAGCTCAACTTATTAGAGTAATGTTTTGTGAAATAGGAAGAATATTAAGCCATATATTAAATGTTACAACTCAAGCTCTTGATGTTGGTGCTTTAACTCCATCTCTTTGGGGTTTTGAAGAACGTGAAACATTAATGACATTCTATGAAAGAGCATCTGGTTCTAGATTACATGCCAATTATTTTAGAGCTGGCGGTGTACATCAAGATTTACCAATGGGTCTCGAAGAAGATATAGGTAATTTTTGTGAATCGTTCCCTAAAATAATAGATGATCTTGAAACATTGTTAACTGACAATAGAATATTCAAGCAACGAAATGTTGATATTGGAATTGTAACTAAGGAAGATGCATTGGATTATTCTTTTAGTGGAGTTATGATTAGAGGATCGGGTGTTCCTTGGGATCTTAGAAAATCACAACCTTATGAATGTTATGAGCAATTAGAGTTTAAAATTCCAGTTGGAAAAAATGGAGATTGTTTTGATAGATATTTATGTCGAATTGAAGAAATGAGAGAAAGTGTTTCAATAATAAAACAATGTTTAGCTAAAATGACAAAAGGACCAATTAAATCATTAGACGGAAAAATTAGCCCTCCACCAAAAAAAGATATAAAGCAATCTATGGAGGCTTTAATTCATCACTTTAAATTATTTACTGAAGGTTATCGTGTTGATAAAGATGAAATTTATACTGCTGTTGAAGCACCAAAAGGAGAATTTGGTGTTTATTTAATTTCTGATGGAACCAGCAAACCTTACAAATGTAAAATTAGAGCTCCAGGTTTTTCGCACTTACAATCAATGGATTATTTAATTAAAGGACATATGTTAGCTGATGTACCTGCTGTCCTAGGATCATTAGACATTGTTTTTGGAGAGGTTGATAGATAATGAGCTTAAGAAAACCTGCAAAAGAACAACCTAAAAAATTTGAATTTACAACAGATAGTCTAGCTGCTGCAAAAGAAATAGTTTCTAAATACCCAGAAGGAAAACAACAAAGTGCTGTAATGGCCTTATTATATATTGTTCAAAAACAAAATGATAATTGGATACCACTTACAGCAATGAAATATATTGGAAAGTTTTTAGATATGCCTTATATAAAAGTCTATGAGGTAGCGACTTTTTACACAATGTACAATCTATCACCAGTTGGAAAACACTTTATTCAAGTTTGTACAACTACACCATGTATGATTAGAGGAGCTTATAAACTTGTTGAAGCATGCAAAGAGAAAATTTCACAAAATGAAAGTGAATTATCTACTGATAAATCATGTTCTTGGATGGAAGTTGAGTGCCTAGGTGCATGTGTTAATGCTCCTATGATGCAAATTAATGATGATTATTATGAAGACCTTGATAAAGAAAAAACTCTAAAAATTTTAGATGAAATACTTGATGGTAAGACACCTAGGCCAGGATCATATAGAGGAAGAATTAATAATGAACCTGAAAATAACAGAAAAACACTTATGGATTTAAAAAATGCTTAAAGATAAAGATAGAATATTTCAAAACCTATATAATGACAAAGGTTCAGACATTGAATCTTCAAAAAATAGAGGCGATTGGGTAAATACTGCTGAAATAATAAAAAAAGGTAGAGAATGGATTATTGATGAAGTTAAATCATCCGAACTAAGAGGAAGAGGTGGTGCGGGATTTCCTACAGGTCTTAAATGGTCTTTTGCCCCAAAAGAACTTGGTTCTAGACCTCACTATCTAGTTATAAATGGTGATGAATCTGAGCCTGGTACATGTAAGGATCGTGATATTTTAAGGTTTGAACCTCACAAATTGATAGAAGGATGCTTGATTGCTGCATACGCAGTTCAGGCCCATGTTTGCTATATTTACATACGTGGTGAATATTTTAATGATGGACAAAAACTTCAAAAAGCAATCGATGAAGCTTATGAGAAAAAACTTATAGGAAAAAATGCTTCTGGTACTGGTTGGGACTTAGATATTTATATTCATTATGGAGCAGGTGCTTATATATGTGGTGAAGAAACGGCACTTCTTGAAAGCATTGAGGGTAATAAGGGACAACCAAGATTAAAGCCTCCTTTTCCAGCTTTAATAGGATTATATGGATGTCCAACAATAATTAATAACGTTGAAACAATAGCCGTTGTTCCAACAATTTTGAGAAGAGGTGGAAAATGGTTTGCTTCACTAGGTAAAGCAAAGAATACAGGAACTAAAATATTTTGTATATCTGGAAACGTTAATAAACCATGTAATGTTGAAGAAGAGATGAGCATATCCCTTAAAGAATTAATCGAAGTACACGCAGGTGGAGTAATTGGTGGATGGGAAAATTTACAAGCTGTTATACCTGGTGGATCTTCTATGCCTATTATACCAAAAAAAACATGTGAAACTTTAACTATGGATTTTGATTCACTTGCTGCAGAAAAAAGTGGTTTAGGAACTGCGGGTATTGTTGTTATAAACAATGACCAAGATATTATTAAGTGTATGGCAAGAATTGCTAGATTTTACAAACATGAAAGTTGTGGACAGTGCACACCATGTAGAGAAGGCTCGGGATGGATGTGGAGAATGTTAGAAAGAATGGCCAAAGGAGAAGCGTCAAAAGATGAAGTTGAAATGCTTGGTGATGTTACAAATCAAATTGCTGGTCATACTATTTGTGCTTTTGGTGAAGGGTCTTCATGGCCTGTTCAAGGTTTATTAAGACATTTTAGAAAAGAAATTGAAAAAAGAAACAATATTGAACCAACAATAAAAAAACTTAATGAAGTTCCTTATTTGGTTGATCAACATTTATTGGATAAAAAAAATGCCTAAATTAAAAGTTAACAATATTGAAATTGAAGTTGAAGATGGCCTAACAGTTCTGCAGGCTTGTGAAAAAGCTGGAGTTGAAATTCCAAGATTTTGTTACCATGAAAAACTTTCAATTGCTGGGAATTGCAGAATGTGTCTTGTTGAATTGGAGAAATCACCAAAACCTGTTGCATCATGTGCAATGCCTGCTGCTGAAGGTATGAATATCAAAACGAATACTGAATTTGTTGAAAAAGCAAGAAAAGGTGTAATGGAATTTTTACTTGCAAACCACCCACTAGATTGTCCTGTATGCGATCAAGGTGGTGAATGCGATCTTCAAGACCAATCAATGTTTTATGGAGTAGATAAATCTAGATTCAAAGAAAATAAAAGACAAGTTTCAGAAAAAAACATGGGTCCTTTAATTAAAACTCAAATGACCAGATGTATCCATTGCACTAGATGTGTTAGGTTTGCTACAGAAATTGCAGGTGTACCAGAAATAGGTGCAATAGGACGTGGTGAGGATATGCAAATAACTACTTACCTCGAACAATCAATGCAATCAGAATTATCAGCTAATGTTGTTGATTTGTGTCCAGTTGGAGCTTTAACATCTAAACCATATGTTTTTGAAGCAAGGCCTTGGGAGCTAAAAAAAACAGAATCTATTGATGTTATGGATGCTATTGGCTCCAATATAAGGGTAGATACTTATGGATGGGAAGTAAAAAGAATTTTGCCAAGAATAAATGAAGATATTAATGAGGAATGGATTTCTGACAAAACAAGACATGCATGCGATGGCCTATTAAACCAAAGATTAGACACACCTTACATTAAATATAATGGAAAATTTGAAAAAGCATCATGGCCTGAAGTTTTTAATATAATTAAATCTAAATTTAAAAATACTGATAAAGAGAAAATCTGTGGGTTAACTGGTGACTTAGTGAACATGGAAACACTTTATATATTTAAAGAATTTTTTAATAAAACATTAGGATCTCAAAATTTAGAGTCTAGGAATAATCACACTTATTTAAACCCGGGAAAAAGAGAAGATTATTTATTTAATTCATCAATTAATGGAATTGAAGAGGCTGATTTTATTTTTCTTTTAGGGACAAATCCTAGATTTGAAGCAACAATTTTAAATGCCCGAATTAGAAAAGCTTATTTTCAAAATAAAACTAAAATTATTTCTTTAAATGAGATGGGTGACCTAACATTCCCATATCAGTCTTTAGATGGAAATACTGAAACTATTAAAAAAATTATTGAGGGTAAACATGAGGTATCTGATTTAATCAAACAAGCAAAAAGGCCTATGGTTATAATCGGTCAATCTGCATTAAAAAGCAAATCGTCAAAATACATTTTTGAATCAATCAAGAAATTTTTAGAAGAAAATAATAAACTTTCTATTGATTGGAATGCTTTAAATGTTATCTCTGAAAACGCATCTACAGTAGGTGCATTTGATCTTGGGATATATAAAACAACTAATGGTGACAATGAAGTTTTGAAAGACTTGGAAGCTCACAAGTTTGAAATTGTTTATCTTTTAGGTTTAGATAATATTAATTTTGAGAAAAAAAATGAATTTATTATCTATCAAGGCTCTCATGGTGATAAAGGAGCAGAAATGGCAGATATCATATTGCCAGGTGCTGCCTACACAGAACAAAATGGCTACTTTACAAATTTAGAAGGAAAACTTCAAAAAGCTTACAAAGCATCTTACCCACCTGAACTTGCAAAAGAGGACTGGGTAATAATAAATGAACTTGCAGAATCTATGAATCATAGAAAACTATTTAATGATAAAGATGAATTGGATAGTAGTTTAATTAACCAAATCAATCTACATATTGAAAAAAATACTTCTTTAAAATCATCCAGTGTTAATGAATTAATTTTTCAAAATGAAGTGATAAAAATAGATAGTGATTATTATTACTCAAACGTAATAGCTAGAGCCTCAAAAACCATGTCTGAATGTAGAAATTTAAAAATAGATTTAAAATCTACAGGCACAGAAGGTTAATTTATGGAATATCTTAATATAATTTTTTCACAAACTTATAAAATATTATTTTTACTTGTGCCTGTTTTAGTTTCTGTGGCTATGATTGTATGGCTTGATCGTCGTATTTGGGCCTTTGTCCAAAAGAGACAAGGACCTAATGTTGTTGGACCTTTTGGTTTGCTTCAATCTTTAGCTGATGCATTAAAATATATTTTTAAAGAAGTTATAATTCCATCAAGTTCAAATAAAGTAATCTTTATATTAGCACCAATTGTTACTATGACTTTGGCTTTAATTTCATGGGCTGTAATTCCCTTCAGTGCAACTCAAGTGTTAGCAGATATAAATGTAGGTATTCTTTATTTATTTGCTGTATCCTCATTAGGTGTTTACGGAATTATTATGGGAGGATGGGCCTCAAATTCAAAATATCCTTTTTTAGGTGCTATTAGATCTGCTGCGCAAATGGTTTCCTACGAAGTGTCAATTGGAGTTATTATTATTAATGTTTTACTTTGTGTTGGTTCTTTAAATTTGAACGACATAGTTATAGCTCAGGAAAATTTATGGTTTGTAATTCCATTATTTCCAATGTTTGTTATTTTCTTTATTTCTGCTTTAGCGGAAACAAATAGACCACCATTTGATTTGCCAGAAGCAGAAGCAGAACTTGTTGCAGGTTATCAAACAGAATATTCGGGCATGATGTATGCAATGTTTTGGCTTGGTGAATATGCAAATATTCTTTTGATGTGTGCTATGGGAGCTATACTTTTTTTAGGTGGGTGGTTATCACCTATAGACCTTTATCCATTTAACTTGATACCAGGTGTAATTTGGATGATATTTAAAATATTGTTCTTATTTGTTTTGTTTGCCTTGGTTAAAGCTATTGTACCAAGATATAGATATGATCAATTAATGAGACTTGGATGGAAAATATTTTTACCATTATCGTTAACATGGGTAGTTCTTACTGCTAGCTATTTATTCTACTTCAACCTATTACCAGTTAATTAATTATGAAAATTTCAAGAATACTTAAAACAATTTTTTTATTAGATTTCCTAGGAGGTTTAAGTATTGCTATCAAAGAAATTTTTAAATCAAAAAAAACAATAAATTATCCTTTTGAAAAAGGAAAAATTAGCCCAAGATTTAGAGGGGAGCACGCCTTACGAAGATATCCTAATGGTGAAGAAAGATGTATTGCATGTAAATTATGTGAGGCTGTTTGTCCTGCTCAAGCAATTACAATTGAATCTTCTGAAAGAGCAGATGGAAGTAGGAAAACTACAAGATATGACATTGATATGATGAAGTGTATTTATTGTGGTCTTTGTGAAGAATCTTGTCCAGTAGATGCCATTGTTCAGGGACCTAATTTTGAATTCTCAACAGAAACTAGAGAAGAACTTTATTACAATAAAGATAAATTACTTGATAATGGCGATAGATGGGAAAATATTTTAGCAGCTAATATTAAAGCTGATAACCCTTATAGGTAATTATGCTAGCCCACGCGATATTTTTTTATATATTTTCATTCATAGCAATTGTATCAGCTATAATGGTAACGGTATCAAAAAATACTGTTCATTCAGTTTTCTTTTTAATTTTAGATTTTATTAGTATTTCTTGCTTGTTTATAATGATAGGTGCGGAATTCCTTGGAATGATAATGCTAATTATCTATGTTGGTGCTGTAGCTGTTTTATTCTTATTTGTTGTCATGATGTTAAATGTAGCTCAACAGAAAAACCAATGGTTTAGTGCCAGGGAGAGCTCGAAACATATTCCAGTTGGATTAATTATCAGTACTATTATATTTTTTGAATTAATTATTGTTATTGGTGGATGGAAATATAAGCCAGATCTTGTTTCATCTATGTCATTAAATATAGATAGTAGCATTACTAATACTCATGCTATTGGTTATGTTTTGTATACCGACTACATTCATATCTTTCAATTAAGTGGAATGATCTTATTGGTTGCAATGATAGGGGCTATTGTTCTTACTTTTAGGCAGAGATCTGGTGTCAAAAGACAAAGTTATTTCAGTCAAATATCTAGAGAAAGATCTGATGGTGTTGAATTGATAGATGTTCCAAGTAATAAAGGAGTTAAATCTGATGATTGATGTGGGACTGGGTCACTACCTTACTTTAGGAGCTATAATATTTACTATTGGTATAGTGGGTATATTTTTAAACAGAAAAAATATCATAGTAATATTAATGAGTATTGAGCTTATTCTGTTATCAGTGAATATTAACTTGGTGGCTTTCTCTATATTTTTGAATGACTTAACTGGGCAAATTTTTACACTCTTTATATTAACCGTAGCTGCTGCGGAAGCTGCCATAGGTCTAGCTATAATAGTTGTTTATTATCGAAACTCATCAACAATTAGAGTTGAAGAAATAAATAGTTTAAAGGGATAATATGGAATTTGCATTATTATTTCTTCCATTATTAGCATCTATTATATCTGGTTTTTTTGGTAAATTTATAGGTGATAGAAATTCAGAGATAGTAACTAGTATATTTGTTTCGATTTCAGCACTGTTATCTTTAATTTTATTTTATCAAGTTATTGTTAACGGTTATGAAAATAATGTGGTTATTGCTACCTGGATTAATTCAGGAACACTTGATGTGAATTGGTCTATTAAAGTGGATGCGTTATCTTCGGTAATGCTCGTTGTTGTAACTTTAGTTTCTTCACTAGTTCATATTTATTCAATTGGTTATATGTCTCACGACCCACATAAACCAAGATTTATGGCTTATCTTTCTCTCTTTACATTTGCAATGCTAACGTTGGTCACATCCGATAATTTTCTTCAATTATTTTTTGGATGGGAGGGCGTAGGTCTTTGTTCTTATTTTTTAATTGGCTTTTGGTATAAAAAAGATTCAGCAAATGCAGCAGCTATAAAAGCTTTTGTAGTAAATAGAGTAGGTGATTTTGGATTTGCCTTAGGAATATTTTTAATTTTTTACCTATTTGGTACCGTCAATTACTCTGAAGTATTTCAGCAAATTCCACAAATTGTTGATAAAGAATTATTATTTTTAGGAATACATATCAAGGCCATTGATCTAATTTGCATCCTTTTATTTATTGGTGCTATGGGTAAATCAGCACAAATTCTTTTACACACATGGCTACCTGACGCTATGGAAGGTCCTACACCTGTATCTGCATTAATACATGCTGCTACAATGGTTACAGCAGGAGTTTTTTTGATCGTTAGATGTTCTCCAATTTTTGAATATTCTCCTTTAACTTTAAATATTATTACAGTAGTTGGAATGACAACTGCTTTTTTTGCTGCAACAGTAGCTTTAGTTCAAACAGATATTAAAAAAATAATTGCTTATTCAACATGTAGTCAATTAGGTTATATGTTTTTTGCTGCCGGTGTTGGTGCTTATAATGTAGCAATGTTTCATTTGTTTACTCATGCATTTTTTAAGGCATTGCTTTTCTTAGGATCAGGATCGGTAATTCATTCATTTAAGGATGAACAAGATATTAATCAAATGGGAGCTGTGTATAAAAAACTACCCTATACTTGGATATTAATGATTATTGGGACATTAGCTCTTACAGGCTTCCCTTTTCTTTCTGGTTTTTATTCAAAAGATGCAATTATAGAATTTGCTTACCTTAGAGGTAATACAGTAGGTTATTATGCTGCTGGAGTTGGTGTTTTAACAGCCTTACTTACCTCAATATACTCGTGGAGATTAATTTTTAAAACATTTCATGGAACGTATAACAATAAAAAATTAAAAATTGAAGAAATGCACGAGTCTCCTTTGGTTATGCTTATACCCCTGATTGTATTAGCAGTTGGTGCAATTTTTGCAGGGTTTTTATTTAAAGATTTATTTATTGGTCATGGGGGAGAAAATCATTTTTGGGGAGAATCTATTAAATTTCTAATTCCATTAAGTACAGATCACCCACCTTTATGGATTATTTTAATTACCCCCATACTTGTCCTTTTATCTATTCCAATTGCTTATTATTTATTTGTAAAAAATAAAGAGTTACCTAATCAAATTGTTCAATCTAATAGACCTTTATATAATTTTTTAGTCAATAAATGGTACTTTGATGAATTATACGACATCATATTTATTCAATCTTCAAAAAAAATAGGATTATTCTTTTGGAAAACAATTGATATAAAAATTATTGATAGGTTTGGACCGGACGGCCTTTCCTTACTAATCAAAAACTTATCATTAAGAGCTAGTAAATTTCAAAGTGGGTTTATTTATCAATATGCCTTTATGATATTGATTGGTCTTTCTGCATTATTAACATTTCTAATTTTACACTAATGAATTTTCCAATTTTATCATCTTTAATTCTTTTACCAACTATTGGAGCTTTATTTTTATTATTTTCAAAAGATAAAAATTCAAATACAGGAAAATATGTTGCTTTGTTCACTTCTTTTGTAAATTTTTTAATCTCAATTTATCTATGGTATTTATTCGACCCGTCCACATCAACATTTCAATTTGTTGAAAATAGAGAATGGTTAAAAGGTTTTGTTAATTACAAAGTAGGTATAGATGGAATTTCAATTTTATTCATAATTCTAACAACACTTATTACTCCGTTGTGTATAATATCTGTTAATAACACAATTAAAGTAAGGTTAAGAGATTTTCTTATTGCCATATTGGTAATGGAGAGTTTAATGATTGGAGTTTTTTGTTCACTTGATCTAGTTGTATTTTATTTATTTTTTGAAGCGGGATTAATTCCTATGTTTTTAATTATTGGAATTTGGGGAGGTGAAAGAAGAGTTTATTCTGCCTTTAAATTTTTCTTATATACGTTACTTGGTTCTGTTTTAATGTTAGTTGCAATAATTTCAATTTACTGGATCGCTGGTACAACCGATATAGTACAACTATATGAATTAGGTATAGACACAAAATATCAAAACTTATTGTGGCTTGCTTTTTTTAGTTCTTTTGCAGTCAAAACACCTATGTGGCCAGTTCACACTTGGTTACCTGATGCACATGTTGAGGCTCCAACTGCCGGATCTGTTCTGCTGGCTGCTATTCTTTTAAAAATGGCAGGTTATGGTTTTATTAGATTTTCCTTAGGCTTGTTTCCTGTGGCCTCTGAATTATTTACTCCATTAGTTTATACGCTTAGTTTAATTGCAATTATTTATGCATCTCTAGTTGCCCTAATGCAGGAAGATATGAAAAAATTAATAGCATATTCTTCAGTGGCACATATGGGCTTTGTAACATTAGGAATTTTTACGATCACTCAACAGGGTATTGAAGGAAGTATAATCCAAATGATTAGTCATGGACTTGTTTCGGCAGCATTATTTTTATGTGTCGGTGTAGTTTATGATCGTATGCATTCAAGATTAATTAAAACTTACGGTGGCCTGGTTTCTGTAATGCCCAAATATTCAATTCTATTTATGCTGTTTACTCTAGCTGCATTAGGATTACCTGGAACAAGTGGCTTTATAGGAGAGTTTTTAATTTTAA